>FWPU01002048.1_pt1 | contig 48577 bp, 45 predicted proteins | sample 2228361 | NCBI WGS metagenome assembly FWPU01 (sample SAMEA103939777, study PRJEB20133) | metagenome
TTCGGCTGCCCAGGGCCTCCCGCCGTGCTCAAACAGTAAAACGCCCAGCCGCACCGGCTCCTGGCTCAGCGGGGTCAGGTAGATTTGCGTCCGGTAGGTGATATCTTCCCAGCCACCAGCTCGCCAGAATGGAAGATACAGGAACCCTGCCATAGCTGCTCTCCTTTCATATACTAGTCTCAGATAGGTTCATCAGATGGTCGCCGCCTCCAGCAGCACGTCCAGGGTGGCGCAGGCGGCGCCCCGCCAGGTAAAACGCTTGACGCGCTCGAAGCCGCGCTCGATCAGACGCTGGCGCAGCGGCTCCTCCGTCAGTACTCTCCGCAGCGCCGCCGCCATCCCCGGCACATCGGTCGGCGCAAACGTCAGGGCTGCGTCGCCCACGATCTCCGGCAGGGACGAGGTGTTGGCGCACACCACCGGCGTCCCGCAGGCCATCGCCTCAAGCGCCGGAAAGCCAAAGCCTTCGTACAGTGAGGGAAATGCATAGACCGCTGCTCCACTGTACAGCGTCGCCAGCTCTTCGTCGGGCACATAACCGGGTAGGACCACCCGCCCCTCCAGACCAAGCTGCCGGATCCGATCAAAAATCGGCTGGTAATCCCACCCCAGACGACCTGCTAGCACCAGAAGCAGCCCTTCCACGGTGTCTGTGACCTGTGCGAATGCTTCCACCAGTCTGGTCAGATTTTTCCGGGGTTGCAGGCTGCCCACGTGCAGGACGTACGGGCCTGCGATGGCGAGACGCTCCTTCAACTTGCCAATCTGTGCTGCATCCCTGACCGGCTTCAGCGCCTCGTCCACGCCGGAGTGAACCACCCGAATCTTCTCCTCCGGTACGCCGTTCAGCGCCACCAGATCGTGGGCGGTTGCCTTGGACACTGCAATCACCCGCCGGGCGACGTTCGCGCTGTGCCGGGTCGACCAGTCCAGGTAGAGCCGGGCAAGGAATGGGTGCTTTTCCGGGTAATGCAGGTATCCCAGATCATGCGCCGTAAATACGGCAGGCACCCACCCTGAATTGGGCCATGGGATCACATGCGCGGGCACAAACAACACGTCTGGCCGCTGGCGGCGCACGGCAGGCCCCAGGCCAGCATGCGTCCACAGCCGCCGCTGCCTGATAACCTGTATCTCCACGTTTCCGGCGGCCTGAATCAGCCCCTCCTCCGGTTCGTCCCGGAAGTACAGCCGGAATCGATGTTCTCTCCCCTGTTCAATCAATCCTCGGATAATGTGCAGGCTGTACCCCTCGGTACCGGTGCGCTGGCTGATGGTTGCCCGGCTCGCATCGATGGCGATTAACATGGTCGGAAAGTCCGTCCTCTGCCCGGCGCTCTCAACGGCTCCTGAGGGGCTTCCGGGTGGTCGTCTCTGCAGACGCCGGCAGGATGACGTGGCCCCGGGCAGGCCCCCTAATCCTCACCGGCCAGGCTTCTAATGGACGAGCCTGGGCTGCCATCAGAGAGGTGCAGGCCGCGCCGCCGGGAACGCAGCCGCAGCACAACCGCCAGCCCGATCAGGATCAGCACCAGCGGCCAGAGCCGCGCCACCTGGTTAAAAACAGCACCCCGGATGATCCCCAGTGTGAAGGGGAGTGCAAGCAGGCCGAAACCGCCCAGAATGTGCGTGAGCGTCAGCAGCGAAGGCTCACGCATCCCCTCTGCCAAATACACGGCCAGGAAGGAAAGGCCCCCGATCAGCAGGAAGGTGGGCCACCAGCCAGCCATGTCCGCCCAGGTCAGGTTGCCGACCCGGAACGAGAAGAGCATCAGGAACAGCCCGCTCAGCAGGGCCATGGTCCCACCCAGGATAAGCCCCGCGCTTTGCCGCGCCTGGTGCCTATTTTGTACAAGCAAAGCCGCCCCTCCCACCGCCGGGATGATCGGCCACAGCTGGGACAGCGTCAGCAGCGGAACCCCTAGCCCGCTGAGTGCCAGCCATAGCCCGGCGGCAATCAACCCCCCGGCGCTGATGGTGACGATCGGCGGCCTGCGGCCCATGTGAACGATCCTCTGCCCTGCCTGCTTGCTGCTTGCTGAGATATTGTAAGGGGCATCGCCCAAAACGTAAAGCCACCCCGTGTTTCAGCGCACCAGCCGCCCCTACCGGCACAGCCGCCCGATGGCTTGCTCAAACGACTCATTCGGCCCATCATCAGGCCCCTTTGCCAGCGCGATATAGCACTGCAGAGCCTGAACCCCCGCCAGGTTACGCGTAAACTCTGGGTCGGTCCGTGTGCTCAGCTCCACTACTGCCGCAGCGATGCCCCGCTCTGCCAGCCAGTTCGTCGCGTCACCGGTCACCTCGTAGTAGGTGAAGTTGCGGTGCGGATAGCCGGTTGCATCCTCTAACAGGTCGCCCATCCACGTCGCAGCCGGATGTTCGGCCCCGCACGCGCCCATGAACACGGCACCGAGCTGGCTGTGATAGAAGATGACGGCCTCCGGTGGCTCGGCCAGAAAGTAGGCTCGCAGTGCCCGGGTCTCAGGCTCGGAGAATGGCCGGGGGCCTGGGTCAACCGGGATGTCCCGCAATGTGGCCTCTTCCGCCCAGCCGCAGCCCCAGTTGCGGTTGAGGTCTACCCCGTTGGCGTTGAACCGGCCCCTCAGGTCGTCTGGATCATCGCCTTGGTAGGCTAACCCGTCCGGATTGGCCGCCGGAATTATCACCAGTTGGATACCCGGCAGCACATCGGCCCGATGCAGCCGGAAGTGGTTGGCGAGCAGTTCGGCCAGCCGGGCGCTGTTCGCCTCGTAGCTGCCGTGAATACCGCCCACCAGCACAATGCGCTGCGTTCCGTCACCTAATCGCCACGCCCAGATGGGGCGGCCTTCAACCGACTCGCCGATCAGAAAGCGCTCATCGTCCGGGTAGGGAGTCGGGCTGGGCAGGGACGGCGTAACCTGCCCTAGCCCCGGCGCTGCCTCAGCCGTCGGAGTCGGCGGCACGTCAATAGTCGGCAGGGGGGTTGTCGTGTCCGCCGGAGAGTTCACGGTGTGGCCGCTCGCCCCGGCCTCCAGCGCCACCAGGCCGGAGGTGCAGGCAACGAGGAGCAGGGCGCACAGGGTGAACAGCGGGAGCGTCTGCCGGGGCGTCATATCAGAACTATAGCGGGCCGCTCCGCCCTTCGTCAAACGCGGGCAAGAAACCTATCCCGTAGGCAGGGTAGCCTCACCGGAAAATATCACGTGGCGCCTGCCTGCCTCGTCGCGGAGCAAAAGGGCGCCGTTATCGTCGATGTCCTCAGCCCACCCCACGATCACTCCACCCGGCCCGCCCACCCGCACACGCTGGCCGAGCGTCACACACCGGTGCCGCCATGCATCGACCAGCCTACTGCTATGCAGGCGGCTGTGCCAGATGTGAAGTTCGGCTACGATTGCCTGCAGCAGTGCCAGGCGGTCGCACTCCCGCCCGGTTGCCAGCCTGAGGCTGGTTGCCGTCCTGGACAGGGCGCTGTGCTCCTCGAAGGTCTGATTGACGTTGATGCCCATCCCCACCACCGCCCACGAGAGCGCATCGCCCGTGATCGCGCTCTCAAGCAGGATTCCTCCCACCTTCCTGCCGCCCAGAACCAGATCGTTCGGCCACTTCACTCCCACCGCCACATCCAGCAGCCCCCCGCACGCTTCCGCGACCGACAGGCCGCAGGCCATCACAAGGCGGTGAGCTTGCTCCGGCGCAAGGGCCGGGCGGAACACAACCGACATCAGCAGGCTCGTCCCCGGCGGCGCGTACCATGTGCGGCCCATACGACCCCGGCCTGCGGTCTGCTCCTCAGCCAGGATCAGCGTGCCTTCGGGCGCCTGATCTTCGGCCATCTGCCGGGCCACGTCGTTTGTGGACCCTACCCTCTCGAAGACATGCACGTTCGCGCTGAAAGGCCCGGCCTTCAGGCCCGCCAGCGCCGCCCGGACCCGCGCCTGCGTCAGCCGCTGCATGCTGTCCCTCACGAACGAGCTGGAGCCTGGGTCTGGCTCACAGCCCCATGCTCATGTACAGATCGCCCAGTTCGAAGCCCAGCTTCCGGTAGTACTCCCGCGTTCCCACGGCGGCGATCACCGCCAGCCTCCCAAATCCGGCCTGTCTGGCGTGCTCCTGCGCTTCCTCCACCAGCCACCGGCCAATCCCCCGGTGCTGCGCTTTGCCGTCAGGGCGCTCGTCCAGAGCCGCCACCGGGCCGTATACCTGAACCTGCCTGATGATCGCCTGGCCTTCAATTTCCTCAATCGGCGCCGGGGCGGTCGGCAGCGACAGCCGCACGAACCCGGCCAGCCGCCCCTGGGGTGTATTCGCGGCAATGAAGACCTCCCGGCTGTGATCAGTGTCATAGCCGAGCACCTCCAGATGGAGCTTCCCCACATCGACCGGCTCGTGGCGCACCTCCCGGCAGCGGATGCACCGGCAGGGTGTGCCCGCTTCCTCAAGCCGCTGCTGCACGATCTGGCGCAGGTTGGAGGTCGTGACTCCGGTGGCGATGTCCGGCGCGGGGATGTCGCGCATCACCCGGTTGATCCGGCAGTAAGCCGGCACGGTTCGCTTGCAGGCCATCAGCAGGTCGGTCAATTCGGCCTCGGAATAGGGGCGGTACGTGCCTGCCAGATAGTGCTCAAACAGCTCGGTGCCGCGCAGCAGGCCGGTCGGGTAGATTTTCAGTTCGTCAGGCCGCAGGGGCGGGTCATCCCACAGGCGGCGGAAGTCGGCCCGGTCGGATTCGGGGGTCGCGCCGAGCAGGTTGGGCATGATGTGCGCCGCTAGCTTGAAGCCCGCCCCCCGCAGCAGGCGAAACGCGCGGCGCACGTCCTCGACGGTGTGACCCCGCTTGTTGAGCGCCAGAATGTGGTCGTCGAGCGACTGCACGCCCAGCTGCACGCGCGTCACCCCCAGACGGCGCAGATGGCACACCTCGTCCAGCGTGATGCGGTCAGGGCGCGTCTCCACCACGAGGCCCACGTTCCGGTGGGGGGCTGTCTCGTTGAGGCGCTGGGCGGCCACAAGGCGAGCCATCTCCTCCCCGACGGAGCCTGCCCCAGCGGGCGCGTCGCGGGTGCCGTTCAGCGCATCCAGACAGCGCCGCACAAACCAGACCTGATACCCGCGCGGGTAGGCCGACCACGTGCCGCCCAGAATGAGCAGCTCAACCTTGTCAACCGCGTGCCCGGTGCGGCGCATCGCTTCCACCCGCTCGCGTGTCTGGGTATAGGGGTCAAAGTCAAGCATCAGGGCGCGCATCGCCCCCGGCTCATTGGAGAGATAGCTCTTGGGCATTCGCACGTCGTCGGGGCAGAAGATGCACTGGCCAGGACAGGGATAGGGCTTCGTCAGCACCGTCACCGGCGCGACGCCGCTCAGCGTGCGGGTGGGCTTGAGCCGCAGGCGGCGCAGGACGCGCTCATCTCGCTCGGCCAGCCCGGCCTCGATCAGCGCCAGATAGCCCCGACGAACTTGAGCTTTGGGCAGGATGGGGTGGCCTGCTCGTGCCAGCTCACGCACCAGACGGTTGTAGACCTCGGCGGAGAAGCCGGGCACGGTGCGGATGGCCTCGACGTAGGCCAGCAACGTTCCGGCGTGGGCAGCGAGGTCAGGCGGGTGAGCATAGCGGGCGCGCCACTCGGCCTGCTGGCGGGCCGACGTGCCGGGCGCGCGCGGCGTGACGCGGTAGCGGGCCATAGCGAGCCACGATCCTCACGAACGGGTGTGCGTGTCGGGAGAGATTGTAGCAGAGGGGCCGGAGTCGGGGCAAAAGGGCGAGTTTCGTAACAGGTGGACAAGTTCAAGGCAGAGCTTGGGGCAGGTACAATCGAGAGAGCCTTCCCCCGCATGGGTTTTCCTCTACCTGCTTCTCTATCTGCATAGTAGTTAAGCTGTACTATACCTCCAGTATCTCAATGCTCCATCCGGCAAATAGTGCAAGTTAAGCAGCTTTGCGCGGTAGGGGGATGTTGGCGATCATTCCAATACTCGGTCGCGCCAAGAGGGGTGGGCTGGATTTGTAGGTCAGTGTGCAGAGCTTCGCCCACCTGGCTGCCCGGCGAACTGTATTACCTCATTTGCCGGATGGAGCACTGAATGTGTCATGCCTTTTCGCGCCATGATAGCAAACAGGGCCGACCCCGGGAGAGATCGGCCCCGGCAGGCACCCTATCCTATTCCACCGGGCAGGACGCGGCGAGACTCCCCTCCCCGCTGGACGGGTTCAGGTCTGGGAGTAGCCCAGGCTGGACGAGGTGGCGGGCAGCATCAGCGGCGTGCCCTGGATCGACACATCCCAATAGGGCACCCACCCGATCCCAAACAGTGCCACGTCGATGTCCTTCTTGTAAGGAGTGATGCGGATCTCCTCGATCTGCCGGATCGCGTTTGTCCACTTGTCCTGCACTTCCTGGAGCGCCTGCTCCATCTCCCGCTCGGTGGCTTCGAGCTGGTCCGCGATCTCAAGCAGGTCCCGTTGCAGGATGCCCACATAATCCTCGCTCTGGTTGGTGTAGCGGCGTGTGCGCGCCGTCCGGGAGAGCGTGTAGTAGGCACGCCCTTTCATCAGCTGCCACAGCGACTCGCCTGCCGTCAGCAGTTCCTCGCGCTTGCGAGCCTCCAGCTCGTCACGTTCGGACTCGAGGCGCATCGATTTGCGCTGTGCCCGCTCCTCCAACCGTTCCAGCCGGTCGTTGTAGCGGCTGGCAACAGCATCGATCTCCTGATCGCGCTGCTCGCGGGCCACCGCCTGCAGCCGCGCAATGAACGATTGCCGATCCTCGTTGACGCTACTGTACATCTTCAGAACCGGGTTGTAATAGACGGTCAGGGCAGCATTATAGTAGATCCAGTCCACCAGCCCGTCGCGCAGAGCGGTGAAGCCGGATGACTGTCTCAATGAGTCGGGCAGCTCGGCATAGAAGGCCTGCGCAAACGGCTGCCGCTCCAGCGTGCCGGGGTCGAAGGGATCGGAGGCGTACTGCCCCCAGTCAATCAGCGTCGTCCGGGGCAACGTCGGCACGATGAAGGCGTAGGTATAGGTCTCGGCTGTGCCCGTTGCCCGGTGCGAGAAGCGCACCACGGTCTGAGCCAGTAGGGAGGGACGGTAAAGCAACCGCTTGCGCGTCTCGACCTGCCCGCTCCGCTGCCCGGTCCACTGCTCCCAGTTGAAGATCGCCTGCTCAACGGTGTACTCGGTCGGCAGATAATACTGGTCAACCGAACTGGGCAGCGTGGGCGGCAGCGCCACGAAGCCCGGCGGCACCTCCTCGCGCAGCACTACATCCGACGATGGGGCGGGTGTGGTCACCCGCGGTGTGGGGACTTCTCCCGGTGTGCCTGAGTAAGTGAGCGGCAGGCTTGCCCGTGGCCGGATCACCGGCTGGCCCGTCGGCTGCTGGGGCATGGAGCCTTCTGCAGCCGGGCGGTGGCTTGGCCGGCCCAGGCGCTCCTGCTCATCCGCCTGCTCCTGCTGGGAGATCCCCCGCTGGTTAGCCATTAGCTGGCTGATCTGCTGGCGCGTCAGTGGACCGCGCAGGTAGGACATCGCCCAGCGGGTATGCATCAGGATGGGCGTGTTTGGCTCATGCACGTTGTGCATAATAAACTCGCGCGGCCCGAGGCGGCTGATCAGGCTGTCCACCGTCCGGATGTCGAGCGCCGAGGTGGCATCGCGGGCGCTGTCCAGCCCCTCCAGCACGCGCTCCTTATCGTTCTCGGTTTGCAGCTTCCCGATAAACCACGTGCCGGCGTTAGAAAGCCCCTTGTAGTCGATGTCCTTCGGGTTCTGCGTGCCAACCAGCATCCCCACGCCGAAGGCCCGCGCCTGCTTGAGCAGCCGCATCAACGGCTCCTTGGTGGGCGGGTTGTAAGGGTAGGGTGGGAACATGCCCACCACCTCATCGATATAAACCAGCGCGCGCAGACTGGTCGAGCCGGACAGTGAACGCATCCAGGCCACGATAGACTCCAGCAGCAGCGTGTTGATGAACTGCCGCTCTGCGTCATTCAGGTGTGCCGTGTAGAAGATGGTGGTGCGCGGGTAACCCTCTGCCGTGAACAACATCGAGGGGATGTGAAGTGCTTCCCCCGTGATCCACGACTGGAAGTTCGGCGCAGCAATAATGTTGTTGAGTAGTTGCGCCAGCTTGATCCGGTCCTTCTCGGCGATGACCGTATCCACATCCAGCACCCCCAGCTTGCTGAAGGGTGGGCGCTGCACCTGGAGGATGAGCTGCTCCATCGACAGGTCGGTGTTGTTGCGCCAGTTGTACTCAAAGATGTTCGAGAGCAGGATGTGCTCCTTGTCCTCAACCGGCCGGGCGCTGATGCCGATCAGGGCCAGGATCGCTGACACGATGCCGGAGATGCGCTCCCGCAGGATTTCCTGGTTCTCTTCCCAGCTTTCTTTTGGCGCGGCCAGCGACTGCAAGATGCTGACCGGCAGCCCGGCCTCTGAACCGGGCGTGTAGATGCTGAAGCGGCAGGCCCGCCGGTATTCCTGAATGCGCTCGTTGGTGATTCCCCAGCGTGCCAGCCCCTCCCGCCAGCGCCGGGCTACGTTCTCCGCCTGCTGTTCCAGTGTGGTCTCGGCCCGTTCGGCGTCCTCTGGATTGATCCAGGGCAGGAAGTACTTGGCTTCCAGGTCCGGGAAGGCCAGCAGCATGTTGGTGATGTCGCCTTTTGGGTCAAGGATGAGGCAGGGAATGCCGTCCAGCACTGCCTCTTCAAGGATACACACCCCTAGCCCGGTCTTACCGCTGCCCGTCATGCCCAGGATGACGCCGTGCGTGGTCAGGTCCCGAGCATCGTAGTAGACGATATCGTCGGGGATGATTTCGTGCGTATCGGGGTCTACCTTCGCACCCAGGTAGAAGTTGTTAGGGGCCTCGACAAAATGCATCTGCTCCATACAGTTACTCCTTACCGGCCCTACTGAAGACCGGTTGAGCGTAACAGACCTTCGTCTAAACGCCCATCTGTACCATAACGTCAAAGCCTCTCACAGCCGTCCGCAGTGTTGCCCCCAGTATAGCACAGGCTTGACGAGCTTTCAGAGCCAGGCCGCCTGGCCTGAGGTGCACATCCTGATGGCTATTCTTCTGCCAGGCACTCACCACCAACTGGCACCTTAGCTTCGGCCATCCTCCGGTTGAATTCCGCCTCGTACAGCGACGCCACCGCTGGGCTGTGGATGATCAGCAGGTTCTCGTCGTTCGATTCCGCCGCGTTGGTGCTGAAGTTGAACGACCCGGTGGCAACAATCGCGCCGTCAATGATCACGACCTTGTGATGGAACGTGCGCGGATTGGAATCCAGCCGTACGTCCAGACCGAAGTCAAGCAGCGTAGGGCACTCGGAGGCTTCTGTGTTCGCGCTGCGCGACTCGAATATCCCGGCCACCTCAACGCCCCCCGCCGCCCGGTCCATCATGGCCTTTGCCAGATCGAAGTCGGTGTAGGCAAATGCCATAAAGTGGATCGACCGCTCGGCTTCTGACACAACGCTGATCAACTGAGCGAGGGGGCGGTCTTCGGGGGAAAAGTAGTTCTCGACCCACAAGTCGCCAACCTGCACACCCGGATGGGGCGTGTTGGCTGGAGAACCCGGCCCAAACTGCCCGTTGAACATCTCTTCGAATTCGGTGGTGTAATTGGCCGCAAGCTCCGGGGAGACCAGCACAACTGAGTTGTTGTTGTTACGGTATACACCGTTCACCGTGATGTTCGTCGAACCCGTCCACACGATTCCCCGGTCAAACACAAAGAACTTGTTGTGCATAAAGGCACTGCGCTCATCGGGGGTCGCCGGGATACCGGCGTCGATCAACTGGTCCATCTGTGGGTCATCGGCTGTGTGCTCGTTGTCGTACACCACCCGCACCCGGACGCCCCGCTCGTGGGCCGCGACCAGGGCATCGGCTACGTTTTGCAGGTTGAACTCGAACATCGCGGCGTCGATGCTCGACTGCGCATGGTCGATCAGCCAGACAAGATTTTCATCGATGCCGCCCGTCGTTACATCGTCAAACGGGATGACCGGATCGGTGAAATACACAGCCCACAGCTCGCCCTCGCCCCCGGTCTCCGTGCCCGGCTGCACAGTTCGGATCCCGCCGGGCATCGGCACTGTGGCTGTCGGCTCCCGGCCTCCGGGCGCAAGGCCGGGGAGCAGGCCCAGCTCGTAGATTACGGCCACTACACCGACGATCAGCAGAAGGGCCAATACCCTACCCAGGGTCGATTGTTGCGACTGCCGTGTGCGTCGTCGTGTCATGCTTCGTGTCCTCCCTCTCCTAAAGCGGGCAGCAGCACCGTGAGTGCCTGGACAGGAGACAGCCCCTGAAGCTGCTGGGCAAGCTCATGCATGTCCGCGGGAACTACGGGTTCAGCAGGCATCGGAATCCCGGTGATCGCCTCGAAGATGCGGCTGAGCCGCTCCACCATCTCGTCCGCATCCATATCGGCCAGCTCGCCTATCAGCCGGTTGATGCGGCGCATCACGCCGCGCAGCGCCTGAAGGTGAGGCTCCAGATAGGCGTTGGCCTGCTGATCATCCATCTCAGCAGTCTGTGCAACCAGCCAGCGCGTCACGGCTGCCCCCCATTCGATGAGGCGCGCTGCCTCCGGGTCGTCCAGGTAGTCGGTCAGACTGCTGTCTGTGACGATCTGCTCAAGCGCCCTTTCCTGTCGTTCTTCCACTGTCACGGCATCCCTTTCAGGCATTCCGGGGGCAATTTCAGAACCACTTTGGGGGGATGTCCCTTGGCCGGTAGGCGTCAAGATACGCGAAAGCAGATTCTGCATCCGGCGCAACATGGTATAACCTCCGGAAAGCCGACTTGACAAAGCGCTCACGGTACATGCGCTCGAAGAGTTCCAGCAGGGGATCGTAGAACCCGCCGGTATTGATCAGGACGATGGGCTTGCGGTGGAGGCCAAGCTGCTTGAGCGTCAGCACCTCCAGCACCTCTTCGAGCGTGCCGAAGCCACCCGGCAGCCCGATAAATGCATCGGTGCGCGCCTCCATCAGGGCCTTACGCTCGCGCAGGTCACCGGTCACAATAAGCTCATCCGCTATGTCGTATGACTGAGCGAGCAGCCGCTCTGGAATAACGCCGATCACGGCGCCGCCGTGGGCGTGCACGGCCCGCGCGACGGCTCCCATCAATCCCCACCTTCCGCCCCCGTAGATCAGCGTGTAGCCCCGCCTGCCTATCTGTGCGCCCAGTTCGGCGGCCACCTCAAAAAAGGCCGGAGTGAGTGCATCGCTAGACGAACAGTAGACGCAGATGACCTTGGACGTATTCAGCTCATTTCGGTGTTCCGGAGAAGGTGGCTCTGGCTGCTGGTGACTCAAGGTTCGGTGCTCCCGGCGTTACGGGACGCTTAGCAGAAGTGTACTACCCGGCCCCGCCGGGCACAAGCGGCAGGGCCGATCCGGCGCTGCAAAACCGCTACCGCGCTTCCATCATCCGGAGAGCTTCCGCCAGCAGGTTGGGATGCCCGGCCATGAGAGCTGACTCGCCGAACTGCCATGATCCGCCGCCCGGCTGCCACAGTTCACCGCCGACAGCCCGGATGATCGCCGCCGCCGCGCATGTGTCCCAGGGTTGCAGGCCGAAGTTGGCATAAAGCTGCACACGCCTACAGGCTATATACGCCATGGCCAGCGCCGCCGAACCCAACGCCCGCACCGTCCGGCAGTGCCTTGACAGCGCCAGCACTACCCCGGCCATATGCTCGCGCGTTTCCGGTGCGTGAGACCAGTCCACCGCCGCGACCGACTCCATCAGGGAAGTCGGTAGCAAGGCATCAAGCGGCTGTCCGTTGAGCGTTGCGCCCAGGCCGCGCCCGGCAGCGATCACCTCCTCGCGCAGCGGATCATAAATGACGCCCACCACCGGCTCCCTGTCAATGGCCACCCCGACCGAGACGCACACAAAGGGCAGACCGGTGGTGTAGTTCGTTGTCCCATCCAGCGGATCGACGGCCCACACCACCCCCGGCGGTATCGGCCAGATGCCATGTTCGTCCGGCTGCACACCGGGGGCCTCCTCAGCCAGGATGGTGTGGTCGGGATACTGCTCCCGGATGGCAGCCAGTGCAGCCTCCTGCGCTGCACCATCGGTGTCGGTGACCAAATCACGCGGCCCTTTCTTCTGTCGGACGTTCTTGGGCCTGGCATAGTCGTCGCGCACGATCTGCCCGGCTCGCCGGGCTGCCTCATAGGCTGTCTGTTGCAGGTGCTCGGTCGATGGATCTGGCATATTTATCGCTTCTCGATGACCAGCAAGTGGGATAAGCCAAACAGGCGGAGCGGAGTGCGCTCGGCAAGGTGCAGAACGCCGCGAAGCAGCCGCCCCAACACGGGCGAGCGGGCAATGATATTGTCATACGCGCCAAAGATCCGCGTGTGGTGCACCACCCGGAAAGGCAGCCCCTCCACGAGACGCATGAGGTCCCGCTTGCGGTAGGCGCGGACGTGCGGCGCCAGACGGTTGCGCCAGCTATCAGGCAGGTAGTTGATCAGGGGCGTATTGCCGAAATGGTACTGCCCCCGCCAGTAGTAGCCATGCGTCTCAAACGGGTACCAGCGATTGGGGCAGAAGATGATGGCCCGCCCCCCGGCCCGGAGCACGCGGGCCATCTCGGCCAGGGCGGCGCGGTCGTCCTGCACATGCTCAATGACCTCGTGAGACAGGACGAGGTCAAAAGTGTCAGCCGGATACGGCTTGTGTTCCGAGGCGGCCACGCTGACGTTGGGGACTCGTTCGCGGGCAATCACAGCCCGGTCGTGCTCGATGTCCAGGGCAAAAACATGGGGGCTATCCTCCAGCAGCCGGGCGGCATAGGCCCCTATTCCACAGCCGTCAACCAGGATAAGGGTCTCCCGGGTCGCCCCCCAACGGCGGATCATGGCAAGCCGCCGCTCTTGCCCGGCTCGCCAGACGTAGCTCGGTGCCCCCCGCTCCCCGTGACGCTGCGCGATGCGGTCTATGGCCATGCCGGTCGCTACGCCTGGGCAAGCTGTTCTTTGAGCCAGTCGATGTTCGAGACAGGCGTTGGATCGACCCGATTCGCCATTGCCAAGTAGAAGCTCACATAGTCGCCAAACTGGATCAGGCCCATCTGCTGGGCGAGGCGGTTCTCCCCCTGCGCCCATACCTGGTCGGCCATGATCCCGGCCTGGAGCAATAGCTTATGGGTCACATCCTGCCGGATTGACACGCGCGGATGATCAAATTTCTGGGAGCGCAGCTCGATGACCATCACGCTCTTCGAGAGCAAGTCCGGGAACTCTAACCCCACAACCGCGTTGTGGTTCAGTTCGGGCAGCGCCTCATGGTAGGCCATCGTCTTGGCGTTCTCGTTCAGCTGGGTTTTCCAGCGGTTGGCGACGGGTGCAAGCAGGCCAGCGCCCCAGATAACCGGGATGCGGCCCACCATCTGCCCGGCGAGGCGCTTCGCCGGATTTTGGGCCGCCGGGCTGGCTGCCCCTAACGTCTCGCGGGCCTGCCGCATCAGCTCGACGGCTTCCTCGACTTCCCCCCCCAGCTCGTTGACCAGGTTCAGCCGTGAGGCCGCGGCCAGCACCAGCCCGTAGAGCCATCCCAGCGCGGCACGCGGCTGAGCGGGGTAGGTGTACGTCCAGAGGATGCTGTTTGTTTCACGGGCGTGGGCGGCCAGCGTGCCGCCGGAGGTGATGGCGAGCAGGTAGGCCCCACGCTCGGTGGCCTGCCGGGCAGCCGAGAGCGTCTCCTCCGTTGCACCGGAGTGGCTGATGGCAATGACCAGCGTGTCCGGTCCATCGACATAGGTGGGCAGGTTGTAGTCACGGCTGACATCCAGGGGCACGTGGCACGAGCCAGCCGCCAGCGCGGCCAGCAGGCTTCCGCTGATGGCTGACCCCCCCATGCCGCACACCACAACGCGCTGAACGCTGGCTAGCCGGCCTGGCAGCTCCAGCAGGTGGCCGTGCTTCCAGGCGTCAGATAGCTGCTCTGGCAGGGCGTCGATGTGCGCCAGCATGTCCTGTGTATCGATCTGCCGGAAAAGTTCCTGATTATCGAGATCCATGTTGGTTTCGTCTCCACCTACTGACTGGATTGGCCTCTTGGCCCCGATTGTGACAAGCGGATGGTGGCTTGAGGCGTCGCGCTCGGAGCGTTCCCGAAATGCTCCGGCGGAAGGATCGCGCCCCTAGCGTTCTGGCGCAAGCTCGGTGATGGTGATATCCAGATGCCGGGCAAGCTCCTTCCCGTAGTGGGCCAACCGGGCCTTGTAGTTCTCGTCGAGCGGGCTGACGCTCATCATGTAGGCGTCTTCCCCGTTATCCCGGTAGTACCCCCGCCGCCTGCCCACCGTCTCAAAGCCGTATTTACGGTACAGGTTCTGGGCAACCTCATTGGAGACCCGGACTTCAAGCGTAACCGTTGACGCTTCCCGGCGTATGGCCTCCCGCATTATGACCCACAGGAGCATCTCACCGAGCTTCCTGCCGCGCCAGTCAGGATGCACGGCAATTGTGCTGATGTGTACCTCATCGGCCAGACACCAGAAACCAGCATACCCAACCAGCATATGCGAGGGCGGCCGTGGCGGTGGGCGCCTGAATGGCCTAAACAGCCTCCTTCGCACTCGCTGGTGATTATCCCCAGAGGGGGCAGGTTCGTCCACCTTCTCGACAACGAGCATGGTCGAGTTCCGGCTGTTCTGTATCTCGTGCTCGTAGGTTCGGGCTGGCCAGGGGAGGGGAAACGAGAGCCGGTCCATGATGAGCACCTGATCGATGTCGTCGAGCGTCATCGGGCGTATTCTATATCGCGGTCGGCTGTCGTCCATAAGAGCGGTTTCCCAGCTAGGTCAGATAAAGCGGGGCGAGGCGGGCGGGGTCATCGGCAGCGCCTGCACGCAGGCGCTCCCATGCCAGTTCAGCCAGAAAACCCGCCCGGCGCAGCCCCTGGGCCGCCCCCGCCACAATCGCCAAGCCGTCCAAGGCCGAGAGAACTTCCCGTCCCCTAGCAGTCATCTCACCGGCGATCTGCGCAGGCTCCGTCAGGCGGCCAGCCAGACCCTCCCAAGTGGTGATGAAGGGAGTCCCATCGCCTTGCCAGCGCGTCCCGTCCCAGCGGTAGAGGGCGACGTTGATCCGTCCCCGGCCTGCCTGCGCGACCGCATACAGCCTGTCGGCCCGGTGCGGTTGCGCCGCAGCAACGACATCCAGCGTTGGCACCCCCACGACAGGCAGTGGCGGCGTGCCTGCCAGGGCCAGCCCCTTGGCCAGACTCATGCCGATGCGCAGCCCGGTGTACGATCCGGGGCCGATTGTGACCGCCAGCGCCGTCAAACTGCCCGTCGCAACACGGATCAGCCTCAGCATGTTCTGCAGGGCGGGCGCGAGTTCAACGGTATGGTGGTCAGCCGACTGCCAGATCATCTCAGCCAGCACCTGCTGACCGTCATGCACGGCCAGGCTGACGTTGCGCGTTGCTGTGTCAATGGCGAGGATCATGCGCTCCCACTGTATCAGTCCCACCGGCCCGCCAGAGAGGATCATGTATTCATAGCGTCTAGCAGCGGGATGCCTCTCGGCAGTCCCTGGAAACGTTCGCCTGTTCGCCTGAATGAAAAGGGCGTCGTAGCTGGCGGTCAATCCCCCTCTTGATTTATGGATTTTAACGATGCGAGGTGGCAGGGGCAAAACGCCGCTGCATCGGGCAAATCCAGGCTCCGACAGCGGGCGCGCTTGACGTTCTGGATTTCCCCTACTATGGTAGGAGCGGGCGAGACGAGCCAGATTCTCGCAGGCAAGCGCACAGTTTGCCTGCTTGGGCAGCTAAGGGGTCAACATGATCCGGACAAAGGTAGTCTGTACGATTGGGCCAGCTTCCCGTGAGCCTGACATGCTCCGGCAGCTTGTCATGGCCGGGATGGACGTGGCGAGGCTGAATTTCTCACACGGCAGCCAGGAAGTTCATGCCCAGAACATCGAGCGCCTCCGCGCCGCAGCCGGGGCCGTCGGCAAGCCGGTTGCCATCATGACCGACCTGCAGGGGCCGAAGATTCGCGTTGGCAGAGTCGTAGAAGGCGGGGTGAAGATTCTTCAGGACGAGAAGGTGGTACTAACCACCCAGCCGGTCATTGGGGAGCGAAACGAGGAAGGCGAGCCTCATGCTGTCATCCCGGTTGGCTACCAGGGCCTTCCCAAAGACGTTGCACCCGGTGAACGCATTCTGCTCGATGACGGTCTGATGGAGCTGTGCGTCGAAGAGACTGGCCCGACAGAGGTCGTCTGCAGGGTTATCACGGGGGGCATCGTTCGGGAGCGCAAAGGGTTGAATGTGCCCGGAACGGGTCTCTCCATTCCCGCCATCACCGAAAAGGACTGGGCAGACGTGGCTTTTTCGATGGAGCAGGGTATTGACTGGGTCGCTCTATCTTTTGTGCGCTCAGCCAATGAGGTCAGGCAGCTTAAAGAGTATCTGGATAAGCACAGCGATCCCGAAAGGACGATCCGGGTGATCGCCAAGATCGAGAAGCCGCAGGCTCTGGACGCCATTAACGCCATCATCGCGGCTGCGGACGGCATCATGGTGGCGCGTGGCGACCTGGGCATCGAGGTCCCGGCAGAAAAGGTGCCCGTGATCCAGAAGCGGCTGATCCGGTTGGCGAACGCGGCAGGCAAGCCGGTCATCGTCGCCACCCAGATGCTTGAGTCGATGGTCCACAACCCGCGGCCAACCCGTGCTGAGGCAAGCGATGTAGCCAACGCAATCCTGGACGGGGCCGATGCCATCATGCTCTCAGGTGAGACGGCGGCCGGCAAGTATCCGCTTGAGGCTGTGCGGACTATGGTTCGCATCGCCGAGGAGATCGAGTCGGCCACGCTGTCCGGCCCCTGGCATCCACCCCGGCATGCCACGCATACGGCGGGTGACGTGACTGACGCCGTGAGTCACGCCACCTGCCAGACGGCACACGACCTACAGGCCGCGGCCATCATCGCCTCGACCGCCAGCGGCAGGACGGCCCGCAATATCGCCAAGTACCGCCCTCACACGCGGATCATTGCCGTCACACCGAACCCGACAGTTCAGCGCCAGTTAATGCTGTCCTGGGGTGTGAACCCGCTGCTCAGCCCGCGCGCGGACACAACCGATGAGATTCTGGCCCATTCTATCCGGGTGGCGCGGAGGGCGGGGCTGGTGAGAGAAGGTGAGCGTGTCGTCCTGACTGCCGGGGTCACGCCTTTTATGCCCGGCACCACCAACCTGATGACCGTCGAGGTAGTCCCGCCGGGGGGTGAAAGCCGTAGCAATCCGGGGAGCTAGGGGGCTGGCCGTGTGGCGCCCGCAGCCGGGGTAGCGGCTCAGGGCTGCGACTCCATCTGCTGCTCGATGGCCCGCTCGGTTTTCAGGCGGAAGTAAGCGTCCATGACCTGCGAGGCAACCGGCAGCGCCACAACCGACCCCTCGTTGCCGTTGTACACAAACGCGATAACCGATATCTCCGGGTTGCCGTAAGGCGCATAGCCCATGTACCAAGCGTGCGCCGGCCAGTTGCCCGGTACACACTGTTCAAGCGCTGCCGCGATATTGTCACAGAACTCAGCCGTTCCGGTTTTTCCCGCCACGGGAACGTAAGGCAGGAAGTTCTCCTGTGCAGCGCGTGCCGTGCCGCCCTCAATCGTCACGGCAGCCCGCATACCGGCCTGCACGATGTGCAGCGTCTCGTCGAGAGTCTCAGGATACGGCTCGCCCTTTTCCCGCTGCCAATACTCCCGGATGGCGTCTCGTATGTCGGTCGTCTGGGGTTCAAATCCGGCCACAACGCGGCCATCCGCGTCAATGATCTCACGGATGAGCGTCGGTTTGGCCTGGATGCCGTTATTGATGATTGTGTTGAGGACGTTAAGCATCTGGAGCGGGGTCACCGTCACGTAGCCCTGGCCGAAGGCTGAGTTATAGGTATCGCCGGTTGACCAGTTTTCGCCCCACACACGCCGCTTCCAGTCAGGGTCCGGGATGAAGCCGGCTGCCTCACCGGCCAGCTCAATCCCGGTCTGGCTGCCTAGACCGAAGATCCGCATCCACTCGCCAAGCCTGGTAATGCCCAGACCCTCCGGGACTTCTTCTTTGTAGCCACCGCCCACCTTGTAGAAGTAGACATCGCACGACCACGCAATGGCGCGGATCATGTCCACCTCTTTGTGCCCTTCCTCGAGCCAGCACACGAAGGTCTGGGCTTGACCGGGGTCGTTGGGGTAGTACCGGTTCTCAAGTTGAATCTGGCCGGGGTCGAAAATCTCATAGTCGGGCGTGACCACCCCCTCCTCAAGAACGGCTGTGGCTGTGATGACTTTGAAGATCGAGCCGGGAGGATAAAGCGAGTTCACGGCCTGGTTAAACAGCGGGCGCAGCGGGTCCCGTGAGACCTGGTCGTAGTAGGGGTAGTCAATGGCGCGCGCAAAGCGGCTGTTATCGTATGTTGGCCAGCTAACCATCGCCAGAATCTCGCCTGTGCGGGGGTTTGAGGCGATCACGACGCCCCGGTCGTAGCCAATCGGGTTGTTGGGCTTCTCCTCCTTCAGCCGGTTGATGGCCTCAACCAGCGCTTCCTGGGCCGCACGCTGAAGGTCAACATCAATCGTCAGGCGCAGGCTGTAGCCGGGCTGGGGAGGGCGTGACTCCCCAATCGTGCGGACGATTTCGCCCGCCACATCCCGCTCGATGACCTGGAGGCCGGGATGCCCGGCCAGCAGGTCCTGGAAGTAGAACTCGATCCCGTCATAGCCGATGCGGTCGCGGTCGAGCACGTATCCCTCGGCCTCGAATTCGTCGGCCCGCTCCGCCGGGATCGGCCCCATGTAGCCGATAACGTGTGCCGTCAGTGCACCGGTTGGGTACTCTCGCACCGACACCCACTCAACATCCACGCCAGGGAAAGACGCATGCTCGGCTACGATAAGCCGCGCGATTTCGTGGTCAACATCGGTGGCCACGGTGACCGGCTTGAAGGGCGCGATGCCCTCTCCCTCCCGCACCATGGTCAGCAGGCTCCGCTGGGGGATGCCCCGCTCGTCTACCGTGTTCAGTTCACCACTGAAAGGGATGCCCAGTATCCCCGCCAGCCGCTCCAGTTCAGCCAGTGTCTCAGCCTCGTCGTCCGGTAGCAGAGCCGGAGTCACGGTCACGTTGGCGCTGGCGACGTTCACGGCCAGGGGCACGCCATTCCGGTCAAGGATGATGCCGCGTGTGGCCGGGATACTGATCTCACCAAAACGGTTCTCGTCGGCCTGGCTGACATACAGTTCCCGGTTGACAAACTGAATCGTGTAGATGCGCGCGGTCAGCCCCAGAAAGGACAGCACGATGACGATCTGAAAGATCAGGGTCCGCAGAGGCCGCACATGCGGGCGGTGGGTTCGAAGGGTCATGTGTACCCTCGACTTACCTCAGGCTCCGATCCCTGTGCACTTACACCTTAACCTGCCGGGGGTGCAGCCGATCGTACAGGCGCCCCAAGACCCACAGAGCAGGGGCGATCAAGACGATGTCAAACAGCACCGATGGCACTGTAACATACCAGAAACTGGTTGACCATGCCACCGGGTAATCGCCGAGGAAGCGTAGGGCGATCAGATAGAGCAGGTGATAAGCCAGAACGCCGCCTGAGTTGAGGACAAAGGGCAGCGCGAAGTTGCTGCGGTAGACCTGGGCCTCCGTCAGCCCGATAGCATAGGTGATCGGCAGCAGAACCAGCGAGGACAGGCCCAGCGGTGTGCCGGACCACAGGTCAAGGAACAGGCCGCCCGCGAAGGCCCATACCAGGCCCTCGCGGTCGCGGTCAAGCGAGGCCCAGACCAGCACGATGATGACGATCAGGTCAGGCTGCCCGCCGAACACACGCAGGCGGGGAAGGAGCGTACTCTGAAGAACAGCAGAGATGACGAACAGCGGCAGGCCCAGTTGCAGGCTCATGGTCCCTCAGCCTCTGGCTGCTCGATAGCTTCCTCGAAGATTGTCAGATCAACCGGCTGGAAACTGGTGATGACGGACACTATCCGCAGATCGTTGAAATCAACGGTCGGGCGGATCTCCGCCTCCTGGAAGAGCGCCGCCTGCTGGCGCCGCACGCTGTTCACCTGCCCGATCACAATGTTGGCCGGGAACGTCCCGCCTAACCCGGAGGTCACGACCAGGTCTCCCGGCTCGACAAGGGCTGCCTGGGGAATCTCCATGCGCATGCCGCCCTGCAGCTGGCCCCACACCGTGCCCTCGGCCCGGGCGTTTTGCAGCCGGGCGTCCACCGCGCTGGCCTGGTCAATCGCCAGACGCACCCAGGCGGCATTGGCCGCCACATTTTCCACCCGGCCCACCAGCCCCATGTCGCTGATCACAGGGTTGCCGACCCGGATTCCGTCCCGTGTGCCTCGGTTGATCACGATCCAGCGGAGGTAGCTACTCGTATCCAGCGCAATGACATCGGCTGTCACAAGGCTCTGGTCAGGGTGCTCGGCGGCGTACTCCACCAGGCCGCTCAACCGGTAGTAATCCTGCTCGATCTCGCGCAGCCGCACGATCTCGACTTGCAGCTCAGCTATGGTGCGTTCCAGCTCGCGCGTCCGCGCCTCCAGAGCCGCGTAATCCTCGCGCTCGCGCGTCAGGCTGACAATGCTCTGCGCCCCGTTGGTGAGCAGGTGCGCCACCGGTTTCAAGGGTGTCATGACCACGCTCACCAGAGGGCGCATGAAACCCGACTGCCTGCCGATGGCGATAACGATGATGGCAGCGATCAGCAATAACCCAAACGTCAACAGCCGCCTGCTTTCCCGGCGCATGGTCTCGTAAGGTCCTGTCCTTCCTAAGTGCTCAATCCGCCCCTGCTCCAGCCTGCCGGGCACCTGGCCGCCAAAAAGCAAGGGCACGGCCTCCGCTAACCCCAGAAGCCGGCCCCGATTCTAACCGACTATGGGCGCTGCCGCATCCACTGGAGGGTGGCTACGGCTGCGCGTCATCAGTGATGTGTGCTTCCACGCTCCAGCCCCACCAGCACGCGGCGGAGGTTGTCATAGTCTTCAAGCACACGGCCCGCCCCACGCGCCACGCAGGTCATGGGGTCTTCGGCCAGCCAGACACGCATGTTAACCTCTTCGGCCACGCGCTCGGTCAGCCCCATCAACTGCGATCCGCCCCCTGCCATGCAGATGCCCGTCTCCATCAGGTCCGCCACCAGTTCGGGAGGCGTCTCCTCGAGCGCATCTTTGATCGTGTCCACTATAACCTGGGTGGACGATGAAAGCGCCTCCCGCAGCTCGATGGAGGAAACATCAATGGCTTCTGGCAGGCCCGTGATCAGGTTCCGGCCCCGGATGGTGATCGTGCGTTCTTCGGGCAGCGGGTAGGCCGATCCGCACTCGATCTTGGCCCGCTCAGCCATGCGCTCGCCGATCAGCAGGTTGTACTTGGTGCGCATGTAACGGATGACATCCTCGTCCATCTCGTCGCCCGCCACACGGATCGAGCGGCTGATCACAATGCCTCCCATCGAGAAGATCGCCACCTCGCTCGTGCCGCCGCCGATGTCAACGATCATGCTCCCCCGGCTCTCGGTAATGGGCAGGCCAGCGCCTATTGCTGCGGCCATCGGCTCCTCGATCAGGAACGCCTCACGCGCACCGGCTGACATAGTGGCATCGTATACGGCACGCTTCTCGACTTCCGTGACGCCGCTGGGGATGCCCACAACGACCCGGGGGCGTGGCAGGGGGACCAGCGTATGCTCGTGGGCCTTGCCGATAAAGTATTCAAGCATGGCCTGGGTGATCTCAAACTCGGATATGACGCCGTCACGCAGGGGACGGATGGCGATGATGTTGGCTGGCGTACGGCCAACCATCTGGCGGGCTTCTGACCCGATAGCCAGCGCTTTGCGCGTTCGCTTCTCGATGGCCACCCAGGAAGGTTCGTTGATCACAATGCCCCGCCCGCGCACGGCGACGAGGGTGTTGGCTGTGCCCAGGTCTATGCCGATGTCGAGCGAGAACAGACCAAGTAACCAGTTCAGGGGGGTAAACACTAAGGATGTGCTCCTGAGCGGAGTCTCGATGACCTCCGGTGATAGCCGGGGGTCAACTTTGCCGCCGCTGAAATGGTCTGCACGGCAGGCTTCACACGCCTGCCAGTCTAGCAGCCGGGGATTATACCATCCGGAATTGGCACCCGCAATCGGGGGCAGCGTTTCAGGGCAAGTGCGACTCCATCCTGTCTCGGGCCATAAGGCGCCTGCCCCGTAGGACGGGCGCTCTATCCGGCTCTTCGTGACTGGACAGGGGCAGGCGCGCCCTCCAGCAGGCCAGCCTCTTCCGGGCGGCGCAGCCCCACACTACCGCCGTACACAGCCGCAATTAGTGACAAATATCACAACATATGCTTGACATTCGGCCACTATACGGCACGACACTATTAAGATATATCGAGTATCGTATAAGCAAAATTGGCGTTGAGAGAGAGTGCGATGGACGGGTACGACCGAGTCGCTGAGATTGGCAAGGCACTGGGGCATGCTACACGCTTGCCGATCCTACAGATGCTGCGCGAGGTCGAGCGGGTCAACCGGACATGGGAGCGTCGGAGCGAGATCGCACCCAGCACGCACGTCCGGCAGCGGCCTACGCCGTTGGCTCTCTATAAGCTACTGCCACAGACCAACTGCAAGCAGTGTGGCGAGCCAACCTGCTACGTGTTCGCCACGAAGCTAGCCGTCGGGCAGCACGAGCTGCCCGATTGCCCGGCTCTGGCTGAGCCGTCCTATGCAGACCATCGGGCCTCTCTTCACAAGCTGTTGGGGGGCACAGCCAGTTAGTAAGAGGGAAAAGGGAAAGGCGGAAGAGGAACTAGGCAGGACGATCACATGGACACTCCACCACTTTTGCAGGTTGAAAGGCTCTCTCTGAACCGAGATGGCCGCCAGATTCTCCGGGATGTGAGCTTGAGCATTCAGCAAGGGCAGGTTCATGCGCTGGTCGGCGTCAACGGTTCGGGCAAGTCCTCGCTGGCTTATGCTCTGATGGGCTGCGCCGGTTACGAACCCGACGCGGGCCGCATCTGGTTTGAGGGGCAGGATATCACCCATCTGCCCCTTGACCAGCGTGCCCGGCTCGGTCTGACACTGGCCTGGCAGGAACCGGCCCGGCTGGAGGGGCTGCCCATTGGGCAGTATCTCGCGCTGGGAATGCCATCGCCCGATCAGGAGCGGGCGCGCGCAGCTCTGGAGGCCGTTAATCTGCCACCGCGGGCGTATCTGCGCCGCAAGATTGACAACACCCTCTCAGGGGGCGAGCGCAAGCGGGTAGAGCTGGCTGCCGTGTACGCGATGCGCCCCAAGCTTGCTATCCTGGATGAGCCTGATTCCGGGATCGACGCGCTCTCGCTGGCTGACATCAGCGCCCTGATCCGGCGGATGGCCCAGGACGGCAGCGCCGTGCTGCTCATCACCCACCGCGACGAGATGGTTGAGGTGGCAGACGAGGCTTCCATCATGTGCATGGGGGCCGTGATCTTCAGCGGCAGCCCATCCGAAGCCCAGCGTTACTACCGGGCACGCTGCCAGCCTCATATTGAGATGCTTGGCTCGCAGCCCTGGAATACGTTCTATCCCGGGCCATCAGCAGAATCGAGGAGCGGATAGCGTGTCAGGAACCGGCATCAAACCATCCCACCAGATGGAGGCCCCAGCCTGGGCTGGTGACCTGGATGCCCTGATGGAGGCGTACCGGCAAGCCGGAGGCGACCCGGATACCATCCGGCAGGCGAACATCGCCACGCTGGTCGTCAGCGCCAACCAGGTGCTCATCGCACACGAGATCGAGGGCATTCACTTTGAGGCTGAGGAGCTGCCGCAGGGCGTCAAAGCCCGCATCACCGTCGATCCGGGGGTGACCATCGAGCGCATGGTACACCTGTGCTTTGGGATGCTGCCTGCCGAGGGCCGTCAGGAGATCATCGCCTCGTATGAGATCGGGGCGGGAGCAAAGGTGGCCTTCCTGGCTCACTGCACCTTCCCCAATGCCGTCAACCTGCAGCACGTGATGGAGGCGGACATTCACGTCGGGGCGGGAGCAACCATGCGCTACACTGAGGCCCACTATCACGGTCAGACAGGCGGCATCGAGGTGCTGCCCACCGCCCGGGTGGTAGTCGAGGAGGGGGGACGTTTCCTGACCACCTTTAGCCTGACGCACGGGCGGGTTGGCCGGCTAGCCATCCGTTATGATGTGGTGGTGGCCAGCCAGGGTATCTCCGAGATGACCACCAAAGTCTACGGTCACGGTGAGGACATCATCCGGGTCGAGGAAGCCGTCCACCTGAATGGCGAGGGCGCGCGCGGGCTGACCAAGACCCGCGTGGCCGTCCGTGACCGCGCCCGCAGTGAAGTGCTGACCACTGCCGAAGGCAACGCGCCGCACGCCGTCGGTCACATGGACTGCACCGAGATCGTGCGTGATCAGGCCGAGGCCCGCAACGTGCCGATGGTCGTGGTGCGGGACGACCGCGCTCGTGTTACCCACGAGGCGGCGATTGGGACCGTCAACCGGAAGGAACTTGAGACGCTGATGGCGCGCGGGCTGGATGAGGACAGCGCCGTAGATGTGATCATTCGTGGCATGCTGAACTAGAAGTAGAACACCCCGATGAAAATGAGTACCAGGATTGCAGCCGCTTCTGACGATGGTGTTACGATCAGCCAGCACTTTGGCCGCGCACAGTTTTATGTCGTGGTCACCATAGAAGACGGGCAGATCGTAGCTCGCGAGAGACGTGACAAGCCGAGCCACCGGCATTTTCAGGGTGAGCCGCACGATGAAGCACCCGACCCGCGCGGGCACGGCTTTGGGCCGGCGGCGCAGGATCGACACGCCCGCATGGTCGCTGCTATTAGCGACTGTGAGGCGTTGCTCGCGGGCGGTATGGGCGCCGGTGCCTACGAGAGTATGCGGCAGGCAGGCATCCGCCCAATTATCACCGAGATCGCGAATATTGATGAGGCAGTCAGGGCTTATATAAGAGGCGAACTGCTCGACCATCCAGAGTGGTTACACTGATCGACTGCCCCTGCTCCCAGTGATGCCCTGCCAGAGTGGGGGAGGTGATTTTCGCGCAATTATATGCGCTCGGTCGCCACCCCATGAAGCAACGGGTCTAGTCGGAGCAACGCATGCACCTGCCCAAGCTGCTCGTCGGCCAGCAGGCAAGCGAAGTGGAGGATGATCGCGTCAGCTTACTCCAGGCTTAGGTCATCGTCCCGGTGAAACCAGCCTTCGCGTTCGGCCAGTTCATCAAGCGTGACGGGGTCGGCCTGGCTGGTACCCACCGGTTCTGGGATGGCTTCGTAGTAGCGCTCCAACACTTCCCAGCGCGGCCCAATGCTGACCCGTCCCTCCCGCTCGCTAAATTCGACGAGCCGCTGGCTGCGGAGCTGCACCAAATACTGTAGGTTCAACTGCTCCGGTGAGGCAACGTGCTCAAACGCCTGGCCGTAGCCCTTCAAGCGGCTGTACAGCTCGCTGATCAGCAGGCCCGGCGGCTTGGGCAGCTCCAGCAGGATCATCAGGTGCTGCTGGCTCAGTGCTGCGTTGACGATAGGCAGCTCCACCCACTGCGTGTTTGCCGTGTGCCGGATGAGTTTCAACTCCTCGGAGGGCACCAGCACGTAGTATATCCGCGCGGGCACGCCCGTCAGCGCGCTGGCCAGCTCAAAGGCCGAGTTCAGGACGTTGGTGCCGCCCGTCAGGTTGACCCAGACCTCTTTGCCCAGTTTGCCGGGTGGCTTGGCGGCCAGGAACGTGCGTGCCACGCGCTCGAAGGTCTGAGTGGGGCGGTTGCGGTCGTAGTCGCACCAGTAGAGGGCCACACGCGCCCGCCCGCCGCTTAGAGCGGGCAGGTCCTTGCCCAGCACATCGTAGAGGACGTCTCGCATAGGGCGTGCCGGCGTCTCCTTACCCGTGCTGAAACCGGCCTTGTTGTCCATATAGGGATAAGCCAGCGCCTTTTCCTCACCCTGACGCACCTCAGGGGTGGTGAACAGCACCAGCGCCTGCACGTCGCCCGGCTTGGCACTCTGCCCTATCTCGCCCGAAGTGGCAAAGAAATGCTGGTCATCCGCGTTCCAGCGCTTGTAGCGTGCCGCTAGGTAGGACAGCGCGACGGTCACCGCGCCCGGTGAGCGCCCCAGCCCCATAAAATGAAAGACACCCATGTAGGTATCCCCTCCTTGACCACTTCGGCGGCTTAGCCCGCCATGACCCGCTGGATGCTCAGGCGCAGCTTCGAGGTATCGTCGGCTGTCAACCGCCCGGCCCGACCGTAGCTGGGCAGTTCGATGATCCGGATGCCGTGCGCCTGGGCGAGCCGCTCTGTTGGCGGGCCAACCTTGTTAGCCGCTATCAGAAACTTGCGCACATATGTGCCCAGGTGCTCGCGGCTGGCTGCCGTTGTGAGCTGGTCAATGCCGCGCTTATCGGCGCGCCTCTTGATCTCCAGCACCCCGATCTGGTTGCCAATGCGCACCAATGCGTCTATCTCAAGGCTCGGGGTTGCCAGCGGGCGAACACCCGTCACGATCTCTTCGACAGGTGAGCTTCGAGGCCGGAGCTTCGCCACCACTGCCCGCTCAAACTCATCTCTGGGAGTCTGCTGGCGGTAGGCTCCGACGTACACGCGCAGGTAGTCGTCCAGTGTGATGGTAGTGGCAATACGCTCCCTGGGCATCCGGACGAAGGCCCCGCCCTTGAAACCAAACCAGTGCACCTCGCTCTGGCCCTTCTCGCTCACCAGGTACAGGCAACGGCTCCCTATCTCCTGGGCAACGCTGTAGGCCGCCAGCATCATCAGTTTGGTGCCGCCCGTCAGGTTGAAGACCAGGGCCTGCGGCAGCCAGCCATGTTTCTTCAACACGCCTATGAGCGCTTCTCGTACGCGCTTGACATCGTAGGCCGGTACCTGGCACTTGATGCACAGGTGCGGTTGCAGCACTTGCTGCAGGTTCCCGGCAATGCGGGCCGTGAAGTCGCTGGAGACGAGGATGACCCCCTTGGGCTTGTAGTGCCGGACGGGGAGCAGGTTTGGAGCAGGCTGCTCCCCGACCAGCAGCACCATGATCGACTCGTCCACTGGGCTACAGCGGCTCCAGCCTGCACTTGACCCAGCCCATCGGGCGGGCGGGCTGGCCGTTCCGCAAGACCAGGTTGCGCGACTTCGGGAAGGGGTCGCCCTCCTTGCGGCGTCCCCGCGCCAGCCTGTATTTCTGTACAACCTTCTGCTCGAAGCCGCGTTGGTCGGTGAGCAGGTTGTTGAGCGTCTTGCTGTGCCAGCTTGTACCCCAGCCGATCTGCATGAACCACTCATTTTCAGCTACACGCTGTTTCTCCAGCCAGGTGAAGAAATCACTGGCCTGCGATGCCTTCTGCTCATAGAAGCGCTGCTCATCCCTAAGGCGTTGGGCAGCATGGTACTGACCTATGCGGGGTATAAAGTCGAAGCGGTGGCGTTGGCCTGCATCCCATCCCAACTCCTGAGCCGCTTTAGGATTGCTAAAGCCATACTCCTCAATGGCAACCTCATGCACAAACACCGTCCCGCGCGATAGCGCTTCGACATCGACGATAACACCGCTGGCGCGCTTGTCTGGGCGTTGCCCCCTGCTCCGCCCTGCGCCCTCACCACCTGTCGGGAAGACGCTGGCCCTCTCCACACGCAGCGCCCCGGCGCTCACTGGTGAGGAATCGGCGACATGTAGAGCGCGCAGTAAGTCCCGGTTCGGATCGGGGCCGAAGATGCTGCGCTCCAGTTCCTGAGCGGCCTGCTCCCTTCCAGGCCCAAGCTTGGCAAGCTCCGGCTGACGTTTTTCAGCCGTATAGATGCCCCACAACAGCAGCGTGCGCAGCGCCCCTTTGACCGTTGAGCCGGGCAGGTAGGGGTTGCCCCACACGTCTTTGATCTGCTCGCGCAGCGGGCGGTTGGCCGGTTCCCCAGGCATCACGTACCGGAAAAACGGGCTGTCCTCGTAGAAGTCGTCTGGCCGCAGCAACTCAGCCGGTGGTCGGGTCAGAAGCATGTTGTCAAACTCGCCATCTTCCCCAAGCGTCGCCTCCAGCAGGCGCTCCTGATCGATCACCCAGGTCCTGCCGCCGCGCACCACGTAGTCGTAGTTACGCAGCAGCTCATGGCCGTTGCCGACATGCAGCGGCGTCAGCACCTCGATGGTCAGCTTGTAGTGTGTGTGTAGCTTGCTCTGCATTATGCAGCACCTCCTGCCATCCCCACCGGCAGCGCATATCCGTAGCGATACACGCGGTGCGCGCGCAGCGCTTTGGGCGTCACATCGGCCAGCCCGCCGATGGGATACGGCTCACCGGGCAGCACGCTGCCCTCGGCCACCATGCGCACAGCCTTGCGGCGCAGTGTCTGCCCCTCCGGCGAGCCGATCCACCCGCGCCGGACCAGCAGTTTGTACGCAGCCTGCGGGTCGGCCAGCGCGGCGGCTTCACCGTCGGACCTTGGCCAATAGAGTGAGAGCATTACACAGCGTTGCATAGGGTCGGGAAAATCGACGACCTCGCTGCCGGCTACCTCAAACTGCCCGTGACCACTGCTGCGCTCGCCGCCTATACCGGCATGGCCCATGACCTCCAGCAGCACCTCGATCTGGTTGAACAGCGCCGTATCCTGACCCCATACGAATCCCAGCCACAGCCCGCCGCCCGGCTGGAATGTAACGCGCCCCGCCTGGTACACCTGCGATTTGCTCTGAATGCGGTCCACCGTTACGCGCGGCACATCCTCTTTTTTCCAGAGTACGGGCTGCCTTTTTTGATCTGTGAACCCGTACTCCTGAAGCATCGCCATCTCATCGCGAGTGACCCATACCTGGATCTCTTCTTCCTGTTGTTGTGGCAGTTCCCCTGCCAACGAATCGCCTCTCACCCACGCCAGGAAGATGGATTCGGAGACAAACTCCACCTTCTTCAGCCGCTTGGCAATAGCAACGTCGCCGGAGTCTATGCCAGGCGGGCTGCCGAGCGGCCTCGGGTATAGCCGCAGCCAGCCGTCGCCGACCTGCACAAACGGAAAGGCCGACGAGAGCAGGAACGGCGGCGACGCCTGAAAGGCAGCCAGCAGGCCCTCCACCCAGCCCACGCCGTAGAACTCGCGCCCCACGCTGCATAGCGCCGAAAAGAGCGTGTCGGCGTGGGCAACGACATCGCTGGCCTCCAGGCCTATACCACGCTCGCCCAGATGGAAAGGCGACAGGGCACCTAGGTGGTAGATATGCATCTGCATGGCAACAGCCTATCCGCGGAACTTGGTGTGCAGCCATTCCCGCAGACCATCGCGGTAGTTGATCACCTCCTGCACTGAGCCTGCTGTCGCATAGACCTCTTCGCGCCCGTAATCATCACTGATGCGGATCGAGATGGCGACGTTCTCGAAGCGGATCTTGCCGCTGCCGCGCGTACCCTGTCCGCCCAGGTAGTCGTCTTCGAGCAGCTGCATACATTCCAGAATGTGATAGAAGTTGTCTAGGTCATCGGGTATCTTATAAACCGAGTACACCATCTCGAACGGTGAGAAAATTACACCTGCCGGTACGCGCTCCATCTGGCGCGGGGTGGCGGCAGAGGTGACGCGGTCAATGGCGGCCTCCCACTTGACCTCGGTATAGAGGTCGGCCTGGCTGATCTTATCCAGCTCTTCGGCGCTGGCCTCGCTCATAACGACATCCCGCACGATCAGCCGGGTTGGGGCAGCGATCCAGCCTTCGTCGGCGGGGACGCCGAAGATCGGGTTAACCCAGAATTTGCGATATTCTTCTGCCCCCTTCGCAATATGGATTTTTACATCCTTGCCGATGGATTGGTTCTGCGGTGCACCTGTCAGCTTCTCGGCAAGCGACCGCATCTTGCCCTTCAGCGAGGAACCAGGGATGTAGGGGCGATTGGTCCTTGGATCGCGGATAACAACGTTGTCGATCCCGCCAATAGCCAGGCCGGTCTGAGCACCGCCGATATGCAGGCCCGTCAGCGTGCGAATATCGCCGCGAATGAACACACGACCGTGCAGATTGATCGTATCAGATGCCATTTCAGCTTTCTCCTCTCTGCTTATTTGCCACCCGCGGCAACGTGATAGGCCAGAATGGCTTCAAAGAAATCGACGAAATGCTGGAAGCGCCCACGATCAGCACCCACTTCGTCAATGGCTGGGGTCAGAATGTCAGCCAAGCCCTGTACAGGGCGATTGCGCGCCGCTTGGTAGGCCAGCTTGGGCTTCAAGAGTTGGAGCTGGCGGTAGGCAGCCCACTCTGCCTCTTGGTAGGCGGTCTCATCCACTCCGACGCCGGTATACAGCGGCCAGGTGGCCTGGATCTGGCGCACGGTGCCGAAGATGTTGCGAATCTGCGCAGATTTGAGGTCTGCCTGTTTGAGTGCCTTCCCGATCTCTTGCGCCTTCTTCACCAGCAGGGCCGCATCGCCTTCTACGATGATACGTTGGCGTTCGGCGTCGGTGAGCAGCGCCCCACTTTGATCTCGTCCCATTTTGTTTACCCTCCTTGTCTGGTTTTGGTACGCAGCCGATAGTCCGCCCAGCGAGCCGCCAGGCCCGCCAGATGAATCGTCCCCGGTGTCAGCAGCCGCTCCTGCAGGGCGACTATCTCGTTTCTGTGTGCTTTGTGCTGCTCGGCCAACCGGGTGAGCTGGTAGGCTTGCATCCACATCCAGCGCCCGTAATGAGGCCGCCCCTGCGGAATACCCCAAGACTGCCGCCCTTCCTCATACTGAGCGTGTATAGTCCGCACGGTCTGGATGAGTGACTTGGGTAGCCCGGCTTTATCCAGTTCCAGCAGCCGGTTGCACTCGTCGCAGACAAGCTGCCAGTCATCACCCCAGCCCACCACCTGCCCCAGAAAGCTGATGGCGTTCTTCTTGCGCGGCTGCCCGCTGCGGTCGTACCAGAGGCCTTTGGCGCCCTCGTCGAGCGCCTCACGCGCGCGTTCGGCGGCCCGGTACAGCGGGTAGTCCGGATGCACGGTCTCGATACCGGCTGAGATCGAGATGGCGGGGTTGCCAGCGACGTAGGCCACCAGCTCATCGTGCACCCGTGCAGCCAGTATCGGCATCAAGTGCCAGGGGCCTACCACAAACAGGTCGTCCCCGCCTGCGTAGATGAGATACAGGCTGTTGGGGCGAGCCTCCTTCTTCTCGATCTCGCGGCAGAGGACCTTCAGCCAACCGTCGAAGAACAGGCTCAAGGCGCTGCTGGCCGCCGAGAGCCGTGTCAGCGTCAGGGGGCGCAGCCCCTCGCCGAACAACTTCCCCAGGCTGTCCACATCCATCCGCAGCACCCCGATCCGCTCGATGCCTGCCGCGTCTTCGGCAATCTTGTCGAAGTCCCGGATATGCCCCTCCTTGTCGCGGGGTGTGAGTGTGGCGAAGAAGCGGAAACCCACTGCGCCGCTCTGTATGAAGTTTGTATCGTTGAGACTGAAGAAGGCCCGCCCATCGGCCGGAGGCTGGGCATGGAAGTCATACCACCAGCCGGTCAGTTCGTAGATACGCCCCTGCCAGCTTGAGCGGGACGCGCCGTCCGGCTCCCAATCGCCCACCGAAAGGTAGGGCGGCTCCTCCGCCAGATCACGCGCCAGGGTATCGAAGCGTTGGCATTCAACACACCACCAATCATCCTCGAACCGCACAAGCTTCTCATCTGGGCCAGGGTCGTGGTGACACACCGCACAGTGCTTTTCGCTGACGCCGCCACGTGGCTCAAACAGGTCAGCCCGCGAGGTCTTAGCTATCTGCGCGAACGGCTGCTGCTTGGCAGCGCCAAGCTGCCGCTTGAGCGCCCTATAGGCTTCCTCGAACCCTTCCCCGGCCAGCTCGTGCGCGCCGACGGTCTGGCAGGCGGTCACGAACGAGATGTCGCCCTGGAAGCTGGTCAGCAGTCCGGCACTTAGCTGGCGTGTCCAGCGGCCAACGACCTCATCCGCTCCCGTTCCGGGTGCCAGCAGTAAGAAGTTGCCGCCCGCCTCATAGACCACGTTGCACCAGCACAGGCCCATGTCGTGAATCAACCGCCGCACGATGGCATCGCCCAGAAGCTGGAGAAATGCCGAGCGTCCGCGCAGGCCACGAGCAGCGCCCTTCGATGTGATGGTGTAGATCGCGCGCTGGATGCCAGGGAAGTCCCCGGCGACCAGCGTAAAGGTCTCTGCGGGTTCCGGCGAGCCGTCTGAGGCGTGCACCAGAGCGGCCAGGAGCTTGAACTCCTCATAAAGGGAAACACCCTGTTCACCGCGTGTTCCGGGCACGGCCCACATGTGCTTGCGCAGCACTTCTGAGGCTGTATCAAAGCGATCTGCAGCGTCTCCTGCAATGACTTGCCAGTCATTCTCAAACGCGGCTTGCCAATTGCTTGGGCTGGTTGCTCCGGGCCTGATCACAGCCCGGTCCAGCGCCAGGGGCCGGGGTGACAACAAAGCAGGCCCGCCGGATCGGTCGCCGAGGGCCAGCGTGGTGAGGATCGCCTCTAGCTGGGTAGGGGCGGTGCCCGATGGGAGCAGGTTAAGGTATGGTTGCAGATCGAAGCTGGCGCCGTAGGCCAGGTTGGGGAAACCTGCCGCCCTCAGCACATGGTCAAGCAGTGCCCTGCGTGCCTTAACAAGCCATCCTCTCGACAAGGGCTACCTCCTTTCTGAAGCATGCATCTGTTGGAAATCATAGGGTCAATGCGCGATCAACGCATCTGGAATTTTCCCGATAAGGAAGGGAAAAAATCTGCTGCGCCAAGCCCTGCCCCAGCGCCTGGCGACTCTCAGCCCCGTCCCCCAGGGTAGTGATGGCCGATGGTTAGGGCAATGACGAGGATCAGGCTCCAAAGGGGTAACCCGTATCCACCACCGTGTCCTAGCGTGCACATCCGGGGCTTAGGCTTCGGTTCAAGTGATATGACACATTGTACAATAATTGTTAATACAGTAGCAACAAATCGCAGAGGGGTGCATTCCGGTTTGGGGACAGAAAAGGGGCAGCTTACACACATAGCACAACGATTCATGGGAATCACCCATCTTTTGAGCTAGCTCCGGCGTAACCCGCAGCAGGGCCCCAAAATTGTCCTACACCTCGCGCCCGGCGGGTGTTTTGATTCCGCTCCGGGGCATGTTAAGCTATCCACCATGATACGGCAACGGTGGACAGTCACCGCGCTGACGCGCTACGTGCGCGAGATGTTCGAAAAGGACTACCGGCTCCAGGATGTGGAGGTCGAGGGTGAGGTCTCGGACTTTCGCATTCCCGGCTCGGGGCATGCCTATTTCACGCTGAAGGATGCTGGCGCTCAACTGCGATGCGTGATGTGGCGCAGCGAGGTCGAGGCGCAGGATTACCTGCCTGCTCAGGGGGATCATGTCATCGCGCGCGGGAACCTGAGCGTCTACGAGGCGGGAGGCCAGTACCAGCTTTACTGTCGGAGCCTGCGCCCGGCGGGCCTGGGTGACCTGCACGCCCAGTTTGAGGCACTGAAGGTGCGCCTGCAGGCAGAAGGGCTGTTTGACACGGCGCGCAAGCGGCCCCTGCCTGAGCGCATCCGGACTATCGGTATTGTCACCTCACCCTCGACAGCTGCTCTTCGCGACGTGTTGAACATCCTTGGGCGGCGCAACCCGCTGGCACACGTGATCGTCGCCCCCACCCCCGTCCAGGGCGATCAGGCCCCGCCGCAGATCGTCGCCGCGCTGGAGGCGCTCAATACCCGGTCCGACGTCGATGTGATTCTGGTAGTGCGCGGCGGCGGGTCGCCGGAGGACTTGTGGTGTTTCAACGATGAGCAGGTTGCCCGGGCCATCGCAGCCAGCCGGATCCCTGTCATCTCAGGCGTGGGGCACGAGATTGACGTCACACTGGCGGACTTTGCCGCTGACCTGCGCGCGCCGACGCCCTCAGCGGCTGCCGAGCTTGCCACGCCGCTCACAGGGGACGACATGCGGCAGGCGGTGCTCGACCGGCAGGCGCGGCTGGCGGCAGCGCTGCGCGACAGCCTCGCCAGGCGCAGGCAGGCGGTTGAAAGCGCCAGGTATATGCTGAGGCGGCTTTCGCCGCAGGCCCGCGTCGACGGGCTGCGCCAGTCGCTCGACCTGCTGTTGGGCCGAGCTGACCGCGCTGTGAGGCACCATCTGGGCCTGCGGCGTGAGCGGCTGGCAGGCGCACGCCGGGCGCTTAGGGCATTCGATCCGGCGGGGACGCTGGCGCGCGGCTACGCTATCGTGCAGGTAGACGGGCGGGTGCTGACCGACGCTGCCGATGCTTCGCCGGGGGATCGGCTGTCGATCCGGCTGCACCGGGGGCGGCTCACGGCTACGGTGGACGAACGGGGGAGCGATCATGGCTGAACAATCGCTGTCTTTCGAAGAAGCGCTGGAAGAGTTGGAGCAGGCCATCGCCCGGCTGGAGCAGGGCGGGCTGACGCTGGAAGAGGCACTGGCGCTCTTTGAGCGGGGGCTGGAGCTGGCCGCGCGGTGTGAGAAGGCGCTTGACGAGGCCGAACTCCGGCTGGAGAAGCTGCGCCCTGCGGGCAACGGAGCGTACGAGGCCGTACCGTTTGATGACGAGACGGGGGAGTGAGCAGGTATGCTGGCCATGTGGCTGCGCGAAATGGCGTCGAACGACGTGCTGTGGATAGGCATCGTCATTATGTTCCTGGCCCAGTTCCTCAAGCCGTTCACCTACTGGCTGCGTGGGCAGGCGTTCGACTGGCACCACATCTCGGCCACGGGCGGGATGCCCAGCTCGCACGCAGCGCTGACCAGCGCTGTGGCAACAGGCGTTGGGCTGGAGCAGGGGTTTGGCTCAGCCTACTTTGCCATTGCCGTGGCGCTGACCATGATCGTCACCTATGACGCAGCAGGCGTGCGGCGGCAGGCGGGCGAGCAGGCACGTGCGATCAACGTGATCATCGCGGAGGTGCTCAGCGGGCATCCCCTTGAGCGCATCCGCTTCCGCGAGGTGCTGGGCCACAGCCGCCGCGAGGTGACCGTCGGGATTCTCTTCGGCATCGCGCTGATGGTGCTGTGGAAGCTCGTCGTCCAGCCGCTGTTTATCAGGTAACCAGCGCGGACGTTATGGATTCGCAGGCCGGACGAATATCTTCTCCGCGAGCGGGATGGCAATCGTAACCAGGATAATAATCAGCGTCCCGTAGACCGGCTGGTACCACGCCCGAAAGGCAAACGGCCCCCCCAGCGCAAACACCCAGGCGGCGAACGCGATGGGCGCCACGACCGCCTGGAACACCGGCCCCGGCTTGCCAGGCTGCCGCGTTGCAAAGTATGTCCAGATCGGAGTCAGCACGAACAGCACACCGGAGACAATCCACAGCAACGATTCCAGCGGCACGGAATCCTGTGCCTGTTCCAGCGCACCCTCGGCTGCAACGTACCCGGCCACGATCTCCGCCGGGATGTACTTGACGAGCTTGGCAAAAAAACTGTCCTCAGAAACGCTTGGGTCGGCTGCGGCATCCTGCGCCGTCACGACTCTGGGCCTGAGCAACCCCATTGTTGCCTCCTTCTTTTTCTTTGCGCTTAACAGTATGGATCAAACCACCCGCATACTCAGGGTGGTGCTGTCCCCAACGTTGAAAAGGGCAGCCGTAGGCCGGCTCATGACAACATCCCCGTCAGGCTCGCCGCGCCCGCTGCAAGACGAGTCCGGTCAGTTGCCGGGCCTCCTCGCTGCCAAGCAGCCAGGCCAGCCCCCAGAAGACTGCGCCGCCCGTCACAATCGCTGCCAGTGGGCCGAGGTACTGGCCCAGCGCATCGACGGCGGGCGTCAAGGCCCAGAGGGCCAGCCCCATCCCGGCGCTGGCCGCTCCGGCGCGGAGCAGCGCGGCGGCGGTGCGCCTTCCCTCCAGGCCGCCCACGCGAGGACGGATCAGCATAAGCAGCACACCAGCCTCCAGCGTCGTGGCGAGCGTGTTAGCCAGCGCTAGCCCGGCGAACGGCCCACGCACCAGGCTCGCTGGGTCGCCCACCACCCGGATCAGCGTCAGGCTGAAGGCGACGTTCAGTGCCATCGCCGCGCCGCCGACGATCACCGGCGTGCGGGTGTCATGCAAGGCATAGAAGGCGCGGGTGACGACCTCCACCAGCGAGTGGGAGACCAGGCCAAGCCCGTAGAAAAGCAATGCCCAAGCCGTCGCCTGGCTGTCGGCGGGGGCAAAGGCCCCGCGCTCGTAGATCAGGCGGACGAGCGGCCAACGGAGCAGGATCAGCCCGACGCTGGCGGGAATCGCCAGAAAGAGCACGGCGCGCAGCACCTGCCCAAGCGTGCTCTTGAGCTTGCCGGTCTCGCCGCGCGCGGCATGAATTGAGAAGGTGGGGAAAACGGCATTGGCAACCGACTGGGCGATGATGCCCTGGGGTAACAGCATCAGTACCCAGGCGCGGGTCAAGGCGGCAACACTGCCCTCGACCATGCCGGATGTGAGGGCGATATTCACCCAGAAGTTGACCTGCACGACCGCCAGGCCAAGCACGCGCGGCCCCATCAGCCGGGCAACCTCGCGCACGCCGGGGTGCCGCGTATCGAAGATCAGTCGGTAGGACGTACGCAGGGCAGCCAGACCGGGAACCTGCACGAGCAGGTGCATCAGCGCACCGATGACCACCCCCCAGGCCAGGCCGTAGATGCCCATGATGGGCGAGAGCACGACCGTGCCGAAGATGATGCCTGCGTTGTACAGCGCGGGCGCAACGGCCGGCAACAGGAAGCGCTGGTGCGCGTTGAGCACGCCCATCGCTAGGCCGCTGATACTGAAGATAACCGGCGAGAGCATCATGATGCGCATCAGGCTGACGGCGAGGGCCTGCTTGGCCGGGTCAAATTCGGGGGCGAGGATGTAGGCGATGATAGGCCGGGCCAAAAGCGCTGCCAGCCCGGCGAGAAGGGCCGTAAGCAGCGCGATCAGGTTGGTCACCGAGCTGGCAACGTGCCAGGCTTCCCCCTCTTTTCCCTTCTCCAGGTAGGCGGTGAAAGTAGGGATAAAGGCCGAGCCGAGCGCGCCCCCCGCGATCACAAAGAAGAGCGTTTCGGGCGGGCGGGCGGCGGCGACATAGGCCTCAAACTCGAAGCCCGCCCCGAAGATGCCCGCCACGACAGCATCACGCACCAGGCCGAGCAGGCGGCTCAGCACGAAGCCGATGACGAGCAGCCCGGCAGCCCGAACAATCTGGCGGCCCGAGAGCGCCCGGCTGGCCCGCCGGGTTTCGACGCTGGCGAGGTCTGACGGTGTTTCTGCCATGCGGAGAAGTATAGTCCGGGCGCCGCCAAGGGCCAACTACGGACGCGGAAGGTTCAGCCTGCGAGCTGAGCGCCGAGCCGGATTCCCCGGCCACACATCTAAAGAAGAACGATCCCGGTTGACCGAGCCTTGGGCGGTGCTTACAATGCAGGCAGCATCATATCTAACCCACGAGGAGCCGCTACATGGAAATCAAAGCGATCCATTCTGACCAGGCGCCCCGCGCCGTTGGGCCGTATTCGCAGGCGATCAGCGCAGGCGATTTTGTGTTTTGTTCGGGGCAAATCCCGCTTGACCCGGCCACCGGGAAGCTCGTCGGGGGCGGCATCGAGGCCCAGACCCGGCGCGTGCTGCAAAACCTCAAGGCGGTGCTGGAAGCTACCGGGAGCGATCTGGCGCACGTCGTCAAGACGACGGTGTTCCTGACCGACATGGGCAACTTTCAGGCGATGAACGCCGTTTATGCTGAGTTCTTCCCCACCCACCCGCCTGCCCGCTCAACCATCGCCGTCAGGGGGCTGCCGCTGGGCGCGTTGGTCGAGATCGAGGCTATTGCTGTTCAGGCCTGACGTACTGCCGGGGCCAGCGCGCTGCCCAAACGTTGCATGCGAGGAGAGCTATGCACAGAGACATCCGTGAGATCGTCCGGGCAGTGAATGACGCCCCGGCGATGGCTGCACTGGCTGTGGCCGGGGCAGGCAGCCGGGCGCTGGCCTGGCTGCTGGGTGTGCCGGGCGCTTCGCGCACCGTGCTGGAGGCATCGGTTCTTTACAGTTCGCGGGCGATGGCTGAATATCTGGGGTGGGGGCCGGAAAAGCACGCCGCGCCGGAGACGGCCGTTTCACTTGCGGCAGCGGCTCATGCGCGTGCGCGGCGCTTCCGCAGCGGAGACGAGACGGTGTTCGGCATAAGCTGCGCCGCTACCATCGTCACCGACCGGCCCAAACGGGGCCTGCATCGCTGCCACGTCGGGGTGTGGGACGGGAAAACGGTTAGGGTGTACTCGCTCGTGCTGCACAAAGGGCTGCGCGACCGGGACGGCGAGGAGGAGGTCGTGAGCCGGTTGGTGCTGAGTGCAGTGGCCGCCGCTTACGGGATAGAGGCGGGGGATTTGCTCTCCTTGGCGGAGGGTGAGACGGTCAGGGTAGCGGAGGAACTGGTCGAGCGCCCCATAGAGCGGCTGCTCGACGGGGAGGTCAGCCGGCTGACCGTTTACGGGCCGGAGACGATGGCCGCCGACGAACCGCTTCAGGGTCAGGCCGTGCTGCCGGGGTCGTTCAACCCCTTGCACATCGGGCACCTGGCGCTGGCCCGCGTGGCGGAGGAGCGGTTGGGTAAGCCGGTCATCTTCGAGATCTCAACACACAATGTCGATAAACCGCCGCTGACCGCCGACGAGATCAGGGCACGGCTGGAGCAGTTCGCCGACGAGCGGCGGCGGGTGGTGCTGACGCGCGAGCCGCTCTACGCGGGCAAAGCAGCCCTGCTGCCAGGCAGCACGTTCGTGATCGGGTTTGATACAGCCAGACGGCTGGTTGACCCGGCCTACTACCACGACAGCCCGGATGAGATGCGAGCCGCGCTCAGGTCGATCCGGGAGGCAGGCTGCGATTTCCTTGTCGCCGGGAGGACGCTCGGAGAACGCTTCCGAACGCTGGATGATCTGGACATCCCGGAGGGATTTGAGGACCTGTTTGAGGCGATCCCGGAGCAGGCGTTCCGGGTGGACATCTCCTCGACGATCCTCCGGGAACATGGGTTTAGGGCGGAGTGAGGGGGTGGTTCCGGCCCCGGTGCGGCTTACCGGCCACCCATCGGGGCTGAGAGGCTCAGCCCTCGCGCCGGCCAGTGGCAGCCCGCCAGTTCAGTTCGGCGGCCAACTCATCGCGCACATCGCACGCGACCGGGTCGATTCTGGCCTTGGGACGGAGCTTGAGGATCTGCCCGGCGAGCGCATCCAGCTGGTCGGTAGGCGCAAGCACGGTGACGAGCAGGCTCTCATCCTCCGGCACGAGTGCAATGTGCTCCCAAGCGGGCGAGATGGTGGGGCGGAAAGCCTGCCAGTAACGGAAGCCTGCCGCGAAGAACCAGGCCGGATCGGCGCCCGGCCCGAACACCAGCCAGTGGTACTCCGGCTCGACGGAAGCCAGACCGGGCAGCACCTGCGCGCGCTTGGTGGGACGTTCAAGCGGCGGCCCGGCTGAGGGGGGAAGACTCTCTTCCGCCCCCTCGCGCGGGGCCTCCCCCGGTTCCTTGACCGGCTGGCTAAGTGTCTCTGGCTGCGCCGCATCCGCCGTATGGGCCAGCCGTTCCTTCATGTCTTCAGGCAAGTCTTCAGGCCCGCCCGGTGGGGCTTCCGTGCGATCTTCTGGGGCTGGGGCGAACTCTCCGGCCCGATCCTCCGGTTCCTCCTTTAGGGTGACGATTTCCCCAGTCACAACCCCCGGCTCTTCGCTGGGCCGGGGGGTCTCGGCCCCGACAGGGGTGGACATGATGTCCGGCCCGGTTGCACCCCCGGCCAGGGGCTGAGGCTGGTCGCGGCTCGCTTCCAGGCCAGCTACATCCTTGAGGATAGGCGGTGTCTCGATCATGCGCTCGATGGCGGGGACGGTTCCCTGTTTGTCGTAGTACTCGGCCTCATCTGACAGCGTAAGGCCAAAAAACCACGGCGGCCCTTCCTCAACTATCCAGCGCCACATGGCAAGGATGGCTTCAGCGTGGGACTCACGGCTATAGGGCGGGTAGCGCCCATCCGGCTGGATCGGGGCCTCGTCGGGATGGGGAATGGGCGTGATGCCCCCCGCCGTTGCGATAACAGGCACGGGATCAAGGCTGAAGTGATGGTCAAGCAGCAATTGGAACGCCTCGCCCCCCGCTACCAGGCCTTTCGGATCGCCGTAGGGGGCGCTGGGCGTGCCACCGATCACCGTGCGATCGGGGTCGAGGCGTTGCAGGATCGGGTCATAGGGATACTCGAAATGCCAGCCCGGTTCCTCGGCGTTCTGCTGGTAGTAAGGGCGGGCAACGTGGGAGGGGCCGCCCGGCGGCTCCTGGTAGAAGTGGTTGAGCATCTGGGCATGGGTGGCACACCACAGGCCATTTTCGGCTACCCACAGGAAGCGCTCACTGTGGGTGGATCGGAGGTAGTGCAGGCAGGAATTCAGCCAATATACCGTTGACCGCTCCCGCTCGCCGCTTGCAGCCAGCGCCGGGAAGCCGGGGTAGGCGCCCATCGAGATCATCATCTCGGCCCAATCAAGCCAGTTGTCCATGAGGGGGCCGATCACCTGCTCGACGTTCTCCCAATTCAGAGCCGCGCCGGGGCTGCCATCGGGGTCGTGGGGCCATTCTTCGGGCGAGTTTGGCTCGTTGTAAAGTTCGAACCAGCGTACACCGGCGTCCATGTACTGCGCATAGATGTCGTACCAGTCGTCGGGCACGGCCATGGCGCCCATGCTGGAGCGGTAGATGCGCACAATAGGCATACAGTTGTTCGCGACCAGCCGGGCAGCCGCGCTGACGTACTCATCGCCTCCGGCGACCAGCTTCGCCCAGCCCATATGGGGCCGGAGAAAACGGTCTGAATCGAAGGGACGGAAGGGACCCCGGTTGTGCAGCCCGCGCGGATTGCCGAACCACTCATAATCCCGCAGTTTCATGACCCCCTCTCCGAGTCTCCGAAGCGGCTACCCGACATGGCCCGCTGGTTCAGGAGAACCTCAACGCTGGGCAGGTCGCGGGCCTCGATGAGGTCAATATACAGGCCCTCGCGTGCGGCGGCCAGAGTTTGGCGCAGGGAAGGGGCATTCTGGGGGCGAGCTAACAGCGTTACAGCGACCGACTTATCTGCCGGGGCAGCCGTAACGAGCCGCCAGTCGTCGGTCACAATTGGCTTGAACTGGAGCCAGTATTGGCGGGCTGCCTGTAGGAACCAGGCTCCGGAGAGGTCTGGAGCCAGGATCAGGAAATGATAATCATATGCATCGACCATCCATTCCCCTTTCATAGCTGCCGCCGCGGGTTCATCATAGCATTACGGCCTGACAAAATCAATTGTGAGTGGGTGGGGGTTGGAGGCTTCGTCTGGCCTGTGAACCCTGAGCCGTCGCACGAGCTGCCAGCTCGCCGCAGGGCGCTCCTTGAGTTCGCTCCGCTCCATGCGCTATACTCTGGCCGACCGTCGCATCCGCGTGACTGGCCAAGGGAAGGATGTGGATGACACGAGAAGAGATCATCCGCCTGACCGCGCTTTCATCCTGCGCTGGTTGAGCGTCTAAGCTGGCCCCGGCGGCCCTGGCGCAGGTGCTGCGCCCCTTACAAGACCTGTTCGACCCGGCAGCACACCCTGATTTGCTGGTGGGCTTGGGTTCGTTGGACGACGCCGCCGTCTATAGGCTCGACGACGAGCGGGCGCTGATCCTGACAACCGACTTCTTCACGCCTATCGTTGACGATCCCTACCAGTACGGTTCGATTGCTGCCGCTAACGCCCTGAGCGACGTGTATGCAATGGGCGGCAGGCCGCTCCTCGCCCTCAACATCGCCGCCTTTCCGCCGGATCTACCGCCCTCTATCCTCTCCAACGTGATGCGCGGCGCGGCAGAGAAGGTGCGGGAGGCCGGGGCCGTGATCGCAGGTGGACACACCATTCAGGATAAGGAGCCAAAGGTCGGGCTGGCGGTGGCCGGCCTCGGCCATCCCGACCGGCTGTTCACCAAAGGCGGCGCTCAGCCGGGTGACATCCTGGTGCTTACCAAGCCGCTCGGCACGGGCTGCATTACGACCGCCGCCAAGAACGACAAAGCTGACCCGGTGCACGTTGAGGAGGCGGTCAGGTGGATGACGCGCCTGAACCGGGACGCTGCCGAGGCCGCCCAAGTCGCCGGTGTGCGCGCCGCGACCGACATCACCGGTTTCGGCTTCCTCGGTCACGGCACGGAGATGGCCGAGGGTAGCAACGTGACGCTTGCCTTCTCATTCGCTCGCATCCCCCTCCTATCCGGCGCGGAAGTCTGCGCCGAGGCCTGGACCTTCCCCGGCGGTTCAGCCAACAACCGGCTGGCTTACCAGGACGGGGTGCGCTTCGAGGAGGACCTCACGCCAGAGCAGGAGATGCTGCTGTTCGACGCGCAGACGAGCGGCGGCCTGCTGCTCGCTGTGTCTCCCGAGGCTATCGGGACGTTCAGCGCGGAGATGGAAGCACGCGGCGCGCCCTGGTGGGAGGTCGGCATGGTGCTTGTACGCGACCCGGCTGAGGCCCGGATCATCGTCCGACGCTGACGTGCGCCCATGTGGGGAAAGCGAGAGGCAGCCTCGAGGCTGCCTCTTGTTCGTCTAGATGGCTAGCGGGGTGACGTGCCGCCCACGATGCTGGCCGTCCAGGTCTCGGTGTCGAGCAGGAGGGCGGCTGGCTGGCCGTAGTCCGATGGAATGGTGTAAACGCTCAACGGAGGGGAGCCGCCGTTATGCCCGCGGTGGCCGTTGGGCCGGTGGAGCGTCAGGTGCCGATGCTGGTGAACGTGCCCGCTGATCACGGTGCGTACCTTGGTGCGCTCCAGCACCCGCTTACCCAGGCCAACGTTTGCGTAGTATGCATTGATGATCGCCTGTTCAGGCGTGCGGCTGGCCCGGACGCACTCTTTGTACAGCGGCACATGAGTCACAACCAGCACGTCCGAGATGGCCGCATCCGCCTCAAGCGAGTCGAGCCGCGCTTCGAACGCCTCCCCGATTCGCTGGGCAAATTCGCGGTCAGTCCATGGCCAGTCGATGTAGTTGCCGTCGTTGGAGATGTGCGGCTTGATGGCCTCGTAAAACTCATCATCGTAGCGGAACTGGTCGGGCTTACCCCCGTAATCGTACCAGGCGATTGTGCCACAGATGCCCAAGCTGCCGAGAACGATGTTCTCCCCGTCGAGCCAGGTGTAGCCGTAGCTCCGCGCTGCCTTTTCGAGCAGGGTCTCCCACAGGTGCTGGCTCGTGTGAGTCATCAGCCGGTGCCACACATCATGGTTGCCCGCGATCACCGCCCGGTGGTTACAGACATCCTGGAAGGTCGCCAGCCCTCGGGTGAACATGTCAAGCGGTTCGCCCACATCCCCGGCCAGAATCAGCAGATCGGGCTGAGCGGCCTGGAGGGTCTGAGCCAGGTGCACGATTTTATCCTGCCACTGCGGGAGAAAGTGGATGTCGGAGGAGATGGCGATGCGCATCGAAGTCTCTCTTCTACGGAGTAGGAGCTGTCACCGTATACTAACAGTACCGTAGAGGGTGTTCAGGGGACAGTAGGATCATTACTGAACTGAGGGGGCAGTCCACCAGTCCGGAGAGATTGTTCCCTGCGCCTCCGGTCACGGTTTTTCGAGGCCGTGAGCCTGGAGCAGCGCCTCGTCGCTCAGAATCTGGTTCGTTGGTCCGTCGGCGACCACGCACCCCTCATCGAGCACAATCGTCCGCGGAAACAGCTCCTGCACCATCCGCATGTCGTGCGTGGCAACGAGCATCGTGCACTGCATCCCAGTCAGCAGGTTGATCAGGCTGCGCCGGGCGCGGGGGTCCAGGCCGGCGGTTGGCTCATCCAGCACCAGTATCTTGGGGTCCATGCTGAGCACCGTGGCAATGGATACACGCTTCTTCTGGCCCAGGCTCAGGTGGTGCGAGATGTGGTCGGCATAGTCAGACATCCCCACTGCCGCCAGAGCCTCCATCGAACGCCGCCGGACCTCCTCCTCGTCAAGACCCATGTGCAGCGGGCCAAAGGCCACATCGTCGAAGACCCGGGGGCTGAAAAGCTGGTCATCCGGGTTCTGGAAGACCAGCCCCACCCAGGCCCGGATTTGGCCGAGATGCTCCTCCGCGACCGGCAGCCCGCCGACGTACACCTGCCCTGAGGTTGACCGCAACAGCCCGTTGAGATGCAGCATCAGCGTGGACTTCCCGGCCCCGTTTGGCCCCACCAGCGCCACCCTTTCATCCGGGCCAACGCTGAGCGTCACGTTCTTCAGAGCCTGGTAGCCGTTTGGGTAGCTGAACGACAGGTTCTTGATTTCGAGCGTGTGGTGCAACGGCGTCTCTGCTCCAGACTGTCACACATCCTGCGCCGGGCTAGCGGGTCAGCAGGCTGGCGACCACGAGCAGCCCACCACTCGCAGCCACCGCCAAAGCCCACAGCATCTCGCGGGCTGCGATAGGGGGCGGGCTGAGCTGCCGCAGCTCGCCCCGGTAGCCGCGTGAGACCATCGCCTGGTACACGCGCTCGCTCCGGGCGAAGCTGCGGATAAACAGGTTGCCGATCAGGCGCCCGGTCGTCCTGGCCCGGAAGACGAGCGAACCCCCGTAGGCGGGATTGCCCCGCATCACCGCACTTCTCGAGTCGCGGGCGCGGGTGAGGCGCAGCGCTTCCTCCACCAGCACGAAGATGTAGCGGTACATATACGAGATGATCGCAACAAGTACCTTGGGGATGCGCAGCGCACCCAGCGCCCATAGCACATCGGTGAAATGGGTGGTGATCATCAGCAGGACGGCTGCCTGGACGGAAACCATGCTCTTGAACACGATGCTCGCAAACCGGACTGTCCCGGCCTCGCTGATGGGCCAGCCCGTCAGGGGCAGCGTCCCCAGCCTCGGCCCGGGGAGGGTGAAGACAAGCGTGACGGCAGCCAGCGTGAAAGGGACAGCCACCAGTGAGCGCTTGACGACAAGCAGCGGGTCGATGCGCGCCACAACTGCTCCCGCCATCATGATGGCGAAGAACCCGACATAGGCCCCGAATGCCCCCATCGGCGTCAGGCCGATCAGCAGGATCATGCCAATGGTCAGGACAACCTTAATGCGGGCGTCCATGCGATGCAGCGGGCTGTTAATTTCCTGGTATGCATCCACGAGGTTGAAGTGCATACTGAAACGTCCTGGTAGCAAAGAATCCTGGCTGACACTTCCAGGATTCTATCGCGCGGCAGGCCAGTTTACATACCGGAGCCATGGCCTCTCAGGGCGGACGCCATCTGCAGCGGGCCGCCCACCTGCCCTTACCCCGGGTCAGTCAGGTTTTACCAAGGTGTATCGTCCTTCTCATGGCCCTTAAAAAGCGGTAGGAAGCCCATCTCGCGCAGCGCGTTAAGCAGCGCGGGCATATCCTCGCGGCGGACGATGTGCGCGTGCGGCCCGATCTGCCGCCCTAGCCAGCGCCTGACTCGCTCATTGGCCCGCAGTTGCTCGTAGACGCCCAGGTCCTTGGCTGAGACAATAACGACATCGTGGACAACGACCTCCTCCGGCTCGTCGTGCCAGCGCTGGAGCATCTTCAGCACATTGGCGGGCACGCTGTGGCCGGACAGCCGCTGCAAAAACGGGATGATGTGGGACGGGATAGATACCCCTCCCTCTAGGACGCGCCCGATGGCCTGTGGCGTGAGGCGGTACACATAAACGCCCTCGTCCCGGCTTTCACGCTCAGGGGTGTAGGCCGCCGGCCCAGGGGTGCTGATCCAGGCGCAGAACCGCGCGATCTGGACCCGGTCGTACCGGCTCACATCCACCGGCACACTGATCAACCCTTGATCGTCTACCCGGATGCGAGTCTCCCGGTCGGGCAGGGACGGCCATGCCGCGCGGCCCTGAAGGGCCAGCCCTAGCGGGGTCAGCAGGAATGCGCCGTACCCGGCCTGGGTCAGGCCGAGCCACCGCATTGGCCCTTCGATCAGGAACCGGATCAACGCCCCCTCGATATATTCCCAGTACTGGAATCCGTGCAGAACCTCACCGGTGTATGCGTCGCGCAGGTACCAGGCTGCGTAGTCACCGCCGGGCCGTTGGAAGTCGGGGTTAGTTTGCTCAACATGCTCGACAAAGCTGTCCAGGCTCCACCAGATCTCGCTTGGCACGGCGCGCAATTCGTCTAGGATGGCCTGGCGAGCTGCACGGGGATCGTTGGGCCACTCTTCCGTCGTGAGGCCGGGCGTGTAGGCCAGGTCATTCCAGGTGATTGACTCCCGCCAAGCCTCTGCCAGCGAGCGGGCCTGGTGCAGGCGAGGCGCTTCCAGCCAGGGACGCACAGCCTCCCGGTCCACGCGTGTGACTACATGCGTCAGGGTTTCCTCGTCATAGATCAATCCGAGGTCGTATGCCAGTTGTACAAGCAGTGCCCGGTAGGCGGGCTGATCGGGGCGTCGCAGATAACAGTCAATGGCCTCGACGGGCTGGTTCGCCAGCCACGTCCGGGCATTGACCTCGCGCAGCAGCAGATAGGCAAGAAGCGTCGCCATGTCATCCGGGGCTGTGACGTGGCCATCTTTGAGCTTGCGCGGCGGGGCAACGGCGTAGCCGGGCGCCTGATCCTGAATCGAGCGGGCTGGTTGAGGGAGCAATTCGGCCAGATCGCTGGGGATGGCGACGGTTTCCTGCACGCCGGACGGCGTCTGCTCGAAGGTGCGCACGATGAGTCCGCGATAGTACAGCCCCTCGGCGATGCTGGCTGGGCTGAGCCACGGTTTCTCCCTCTCACGGCGGGCAGGCCCCATCGGCCTGAGTTCGCCGTACCGCCGCACAAACTGCGCGAACGGAAGCCGCCCGCCGCTGGCTAACAGTTCCGTGAGCGCCCCCCGCTGCTCGTCACTCAGGCTTTCCCAGATGGCATGCACTGCTTCCGGGCGGGTGATGGCTTCAGCCAGCTCCTCCGAGGCAACTGCCCGGTCGGTAGATAGCAGATCGACATCCCACTGGGCGGCGATCACCTGCAGCAGGTCAAAATCGTAGTCAACCAGCGCACGGGCAAGGGTCGGCATGGTGGCTACCTTCTTTAGCCGCTTTATCAGGTTTCTGTATTATACCCGAAGTAAGATCGTGCGGTGAGAGGAAGGAAACTGGTGGTGGGGCCTGATGGTTTGCCCCTTGCGGGGGCGCATCAGACCCCTTCTGGCTCTTCAGTCGCTATACAGCACTTCGAGTGCGGAGGGTATCAAGCTGATCTCAAGCGCCCGGATGTTGGCTTCCCAGGGGCCGAATACCTCGCCATCGGTATGGATTGCCATGACCTTGTCCGTCTCAACCCGCATCTGGCGGGCCGTGCCACTCTCAAAGACACGGGAGTACTTCAGATGCTGGCCCCTCATGACGATGGGCAGGAACCGCAGCATGTTCACCCGGCCCAGCTTGCGCATCATCGTGTACGTCAGCAGGCCATCGTCCATCTTCGCTTCCGGCGCAACCGGGAAGCCGCCACCTTCACGCGGGCCGTTGCACAGGCTGAGCATGCTGATCGAACGCTCCAAATACCGGTTCCCGTCAATGATCAGCCGCGCCTCTAGAGCAGGCGGTTTGAACAGGATGGTCTCCAGCACGGCGATGAAGTAGAGCATAAACCCTCTCCAGCGCGTATAGCGCTGCGTTGCAATATTGACTACCCCGCTGAAGCCGATCCCGATGGTGTTGTCCCAGTATTCACACCGCCCCCGGTCGTCGGTTATCATTCCCACATCAACCCGCCGCACCGTGTCGCCCATCAGGCAGCGCGCCGCCGCACGCAGGTCGTCAGGCAGGCCAAGGTTATGTGCAAAGTCGTTGCCCGATCCAACGGGCACCACCCCAAGCCGGGGGCGCTCCCCGGCCTCGATCTGCATCAGCCCGTTCACCACTTCATGAACCGTCCCGTCGCCGCCAATGGCGACCACCGTGTCAAAGCCCTCCGCGCCGGCCTCATGGGCCAGCTCAATGGCATGGCGGTGGTATTCCGTCTGCGCCCAGGTCAGTTCGTAGGGTATGCCGTGCTGCTCTGCCGCTGCCCGCGCCTCCTCTTCGACGAGACGGCGCAGGGCTGCAGCCGCCTCAGCCGCGTGGCCGTGGTCAGCGGCCGGATTCAAGATCAGCTTCAAACGTGGCATTCTAGCTTTCCCCTCGACCTCTACGAACCAGTGCGGCATGTTCCGGGCACTTGCCACGCCCTGTGCGCCCGGCCTGCCGATGTCCCCGCGTATATTAGAACAGCAACGGCCCGCCAGAGCTACGTTCCAGAACAGGACTGAGCGGCATCCTCAGCTCCGTCTTGGTATGGCGCGTCTCAGCGCCCACGCCGCGCCGCTCGCCAGCCAGTACAGGATGGTCAGAGCCAGTAGCGTGAACTTCAGCGTAGCCGCTACCCCGGCGACGAGCACCGGCGCCCGAGGAACCGCGCCAGCCGCGCCCAGGACAACCAGCAGCATCAGGTTTTCCAGCCCGTCAAGGAGCATGGCCACTAACGGGGCAGCA
>FWPU01002615.1_pt1 | contig 48544 bp, 47 predicted proteins | sample 2228361 | NCBI WGS metagenome assembly FWPU01 (sample SAMEA103939777, study PRJEB20133) | metagenome
AGCGAGCAACAGCGAGCGTGGCAATCTCCCTCACCATGTGGGAGATGGCTTCGCTTCGCTCGCCATGACAGGAGGGGCGTGCGGGGGATGGCTTCGCTTCGCCCGCCATGACTCCAATCCAGGCTTAGGGATCATTGACACCCACTCCGGTAGGGGCGAAATATTTTTCACCCCTACACGACACGCCATGACACAGGCGCATGTTCGGTAAATCAATGGGCAAGAAAGGCAGTTACTTCCCACTAAGATGCTTGATTATAATAAGGTAAAAAATCAACGGTGTAGTTGATCCTCTTAGAACCTGAGATAAAAGAATGTATTGATTATGCCGCTCACGTTATCCCAAGCCCTGAAAGAATTACCAGTCCTAGCGAAAGCCAAGGTTGTTGCTGGCTCAGGTGGGCTGGATCGGGTGGTCCGTTGGACGCACATCATTGACCATCCAGATATCCTCCCCTATGTACACGAGGGTTATCTGCTGCTGACCACCGCTTTCGCTTTGACGATCAACCCCGCTTCCCAGGTAAATCTCATCCCTCGCTTGGATGAAAAGAAATTGGCCGGATTGATGGTGAATGTAGGACCTTACATGGATGACATCCCGGCGAGTATGATTGCTGATGCTGAGAGATTGAATTTTCCGATCATTACCCTGCCGTGGGAGGTCAATTTCACAGATGTCACCCATGCTATCCACGAATATCTCATCAATGAGCAATATGCCCTATCTAAAAGGGTCTTTGAAATTCATGAAAAGCTCACCCAGATTGTCATCCACGGTGGAGGTCTCGATGATCTTACCTCTCAGTTGGCGGATTTGTTGCAACGCTCGGTTACGATTGAGGATGCCTCGTTTTCCCTGCTAGCCTATAAATCCTTTGAACCGATCGACGACGTACGGGCGCGTACGATTGCCGAAGGGCGAACCCCAGCGGAGGTTGTGGCATACCATACTCGTCAGGGATTATACGAACGACTGCATCAGGAACGGCGACCTCAAAAGGTAGACCCGATCCCCGAATTGGGCTTGACCCTTGAGCGCGTCATCGCTCCGATCATCGTTGGACCACATTTGTTTGGATATATCTGGGTGATTGCCACAGATCAGGCGCTAACCGAATTAGATATCCTTGCCATCGAGCGCGCCGCGAACGTAGCCGCACTGATCCTGAGCCGCCAGCAAGCCGTATATGAAGCCGAACAACGTGTGAAAAACCAATTGTTCGAAAGCCTGCTAGACCCCCGGTTCTCGAGAGGAAGCGAGAACATCCCTGAGACGCTTCATCGGTTAGGGCTTTCGGCGGGATACCAAATCTTGGTGCTGGAATGCAACCCGGACCAACCTCGCATCATCTCCAATCGCTTGATCGAAAATTGCATCGAGGCATTCAAGATCAATGCACTCCTCGTAGAACGTGGCGGGAGGATAGTGGTCATCCTGAAATCCGACTCGGAAAAAAAGGCGATTGAGGTTGCTCAACAAATTTTTGCTCGTGGGGAAGAATGCCATTGCAATTTTGCCATTGGAATCAGCCCTCTAATGAAAGGAGTTGATCAATTTCGAGCGGCATACGAATTTGCCCTGAACGCCCTCCATGTGGGTTCTGCTATAAACCCAAAAGGGGGTGTCTGGTCGGCGGCAAACCTGGGATATGTCTTGGGCATGCTTCACTTACCAGAAGAGTTCTGCCAGGTGAATCACTACCGCTCTATGATTGCTTGCCTGGCTGCCTATGACCAGGAACATGGCACCGAACTACTGAGGACATTGAGCACCTACATTGATCAATTTGGCGATATCAATAAAACTGCCCAATCTCTCTTCATCCATCGTAATACCCTCTACCAACGTTTGAAGAAAATCGGCGACCTCTGCCAAGTTGATCTAAGGGATACCCTCACCATATTGAATCTCTTCCTGGCTTTGAAAGACCAGCACACCCAAAAAGACCGTTCATCCCGATAGACTCGGAATCCCTTACAACCACCTGCACCCTCCGAGGTGGCATCCGGGATTCGCTGAAAGAACATAGGTGAGAAAGGAGGGGGCATCGAACTTCAATCCTTGCTCTATGTGCAAATGCACATTTGTCATTCTCCAAAAATAGGCAGTTTACCGTTTACTTAAGCAATCTTTTGGCTATATGATTGAAAATGAAGATATTTTCTCTTGTGGGTAGATTCGTGGGATTCTTCTTCCAGATTGTATATTTCCAGATTCCGACGGATGGCGTACCTTCAACTCTATTTTTTACTTTGTGGAGAAGAAAACATGGCAAATTCAATTTTCGAGGAGCAGTATTTTTCGCGCACCACCAAAACAAGAGCATTGTATGAACGTGCATGCCAAGTGCTGCCCGGAGGTGTATCCGGCAATGGGAAATTCCTTCCGCCGTACCCGGTTTATATCATCAGCGGGAAGGGGGCTGACCTGGTAGATGTTGACGGCAATCAGTACGTGGATTTGCTGATGGGCGTGGGTGTGCATATCCTGGGGCACTCGCCGGAAAACGTGCTGCGCGCGGTGCACGAACGAATGGACATGGGGGTGCATTACTACATTCCAGATGAAGCCGAAGTGAAATTAGCCGAGAAGGTTTGCCAACTCATGCCGGTTGTCGAGATGGTGCGCTTCGTCAATACAGGTTCAGAAGCCACTCTAATGGCTCTCCGCACGGCTAGAGCCTTCAGAAAGCGGGATAAGGTGGTCAAGTTCGAGGGGAACTTCCATGGACAGCATGAGTTCATGCTGGTTAGCACACTGGGCACGAGCGGACCCGACTCGGCTCCCGCTCCGCACATTGATAGTGCTGGGGTGCCTCAAGTCGTAGCCTCCCAACTGATCATCCTACCCTATAACGATGCAGAGGTGGCATTTGAGCAAATTTCTCTCCATGCTGACGAAATAGGGGCAGTGATTCTAGAGCCGGTCTCGGCGTTTGGACTGGGTGTAGTGCCCGCTGAACCGGAGTTCTTGAAGGCAGTGCGGGAAGTCACTGCCAAACATGAAATTCCCTTGATCTTCGATGAGGTCGTCACCAACTTTCGCCTTGGACTTGGAGGTGCCAGCCAGTATTACGGTATTGCACCCGATCTGGTCTGTCTGGGGAAGATTCTAGGAGGTGGTTTTGCCATCGGTGGCTATGGCGGCAAACGAGAGATCATGGAAAAGATGGTCACCCCCCGCGTTGGACTATGGGACCTCTCGGAACAGATATTCCAATCGGGCTGTTTCTCCGGCAATCCGATTTCGATGACCGCGGGGTTGGTTGTCCTGGAAGAATTAGAGAAGGGCTGGGTCCTCCCGTATGCCAACCGGTTGACCGAACTCCTCGCCGAAGGACTGAGAGAGATCGGTGCACGCAAGGGGCTACCCATCCTGGTCAACTCCATCGCCTCCATATTCCAGGTTCATTTCGGTGTGGATCGGATTCGGAACAAGCGTGATGCACAAAAAGCCGATCGAAAGGCAGCCATGGAGTTCCATTTGGGTCTACGTGCGAATGGTGTAATGGCGAGTTACCACCCTCTCTTCCTCTCTGCTGCCCATACGGAGCAACATGTTCAGAAAGTATTGGAAGTTGCCGAGTTTGTCATGGAGAAGATGAGGATGACCATCCCTGCGTAGGCTATCTTCGAGAAAAGCGTTCTATCATCCGAATCAAATCGAGAAGAGAAAGGAGGTAAAGGACCAATATGGTGGCAGGGTCATCATCCTGCCTGAAAAAGCAGTCAATGTTCTCTTGAATTCAGCGCAACTATCCTATTTCCTTACATTAGAAGAAGGAGAAGAAAATGGTCAAGCCTAGAATTTCATTCGGACTACCCATTCTGATCGTGCTTTCTCTCTTGCTCGCATCTTGTGCGGCTCCATCAACCCCCACAACGACTCCCGAGGTTCAAGTAAAAGAAGTTGAAGTCACCCGCATCGTCGCTGGAACGCCGGTGGTTGAGATCGTGCTGGTCACTCCCACCCCTGAGCCGAAAAGTGGAGGGACGTTGAGCCTTGCGATTTTGCTGGACCCGGAAACGCTGGATAACACCAAAACCACCTCGGATACCCCGGCGTCCATCCTAGGCACATTCTTGTTGGAAGGTCTGGTGTATTTCGATAAAGATGGGAACATCAAGGGGCAACTAGCCGAATCGTGGGAAGTCAGCCCCGACCAGAAGGAAATCACCTTCCACCTGCGCAAGGGTGTCAAGTTCCATGACGGTACCGAGTTCAACGCCGAGGCGGTGAAGTTCCAATTTGATCGCATCATGGACCCTGCCACGGCATCCCCTGCCCTGGCTTATATCCCTACATTGAGTCGTGTGGATGTCATTGACCCCTACACGGTCAAATTTACCTTCTCAACACCAGATGCAGGCTTTTGGGTCATTTTGACTTACGCATACTTCATGTTCAACTCGCCCACTGCAATGAAGGCAGCGGGGGATGAATACGGACGTCACCCGGTAGGAACCGGACCCTTCATGTTTGAGGAATGGATTCCTGGCTCTCAAATTACCTTGGTGCGCTATCCTGAGTATCAACAGTGGCGGGAAGATGCGATCAATAAAGGACCGGCGCTATTGGACAAGGTGGTCTTAACCGTAATCCCTGAAGCGGGCACGATTCGAGCGGCACTGAAGAATGGCGAAATTCACACCGCTCCCTTGAGCGCAGACATCTTACCCGAATTTGTTGCCGATCCCAATTTCAATATCGTCATCAACAAACAATCCACTGCTATTCATTTCTTGGAATTCAATAACGAGAAGCCACCCTTCGATGATGTGAATTTCCGCAAAGCCATCAGCCACGCCATTGATCGCCAGGCTGTGGTCACGAATTCCCGTGGGGGATATTCTTGGCCGATGCTTGGCTTGCTGGCTCCGGGCATCCCCACCTATGACCCCACCATCGGCGAAAAATACGGATGCCCATATGACCCAGAAAAAGCCAAGGAGTTGCTTGCCCAATCCGGCTGGACACCAGGTAGCGATGGCATCTTGGTCAAGGATGGCAAGAGAGCCAGTTTCTTGATCAAGAGTTATTCGGGGTTCACTTATGTCATCCGAACGCTTGAGGTCATCCAACAGAACTTGAAGGACATCGGCATCGAAACCAGGATCGAACTCTCCGATTGGAGTGCTTTCTACCCCAGCCTGTTGGAGGATGACCTGGAGATGGACCTGATGAACTGGAACTGGGATGACCCCGGTGTGATGAATGTGCTTTGGAGATCGCCGGGTTATCGTGGTCATATCCCCCCAGACCCCGAACTGGATAAGGTTTTGGATGACTTACAATCCACCTTAGACCCGGTCAAGCGCGCCGAAATCTCGAAAGAAGCCCAGCGATTGCTGCTGGAGAAAATGATCGCCGTGCCCATCCAATCGAACTGGGGCATCACCGCCATCCGTTCGGATGTCCAGGATTATCACCTCGACTTCTTCGGTATGCCCTTAGTCGGTGACATCTGGCTGACCAAGTAAGCCCATGGTGCACAGGTTCAAGGATGGGTTAAAATACCCATCCTTGAACCTTAATTGAATATGAGAGGAAAGGTGTGACTACTTATATCATTCGTCGCATTCTGTACCTGATCCCGGTTTGTTTCGGCATCCTGCTCGCCACCTTTATGATGAAGACTCTGATCCCCACCGATGTGGTCACCCAAATGTACATGGGGATCATGTCCGAAGAAAAAGCCAAGGTTGCCGTTGAGAACATCCGCCGTCAATTTCACTTAGATGAACCCATGATCGTACAATTTGGGTATTACGTATCCGGCTTGCTACGCGGGGATTTGGGAATCTCCGTACGCACTCGCCAGCCGGTCATCAACGAACTGAAATACCGCTACGTAAACACCATCAAACTCACCTTTGCCAGCCTAGTGATCGGCGTTATCGTCGGTCTATCCACCGGGATCATTTCCGCTTATTATAAAGATACCTGGATAGATTTCCTGGCCATGGTTGCCGGTTTGTTTGGCTTATGCATGCCTGCCTTCTTCTTCGGATTGGTCATGATTATGATCTTCTGCGTTCAATTGAAGTGGCTGCCTATCATCGCCGTCGGACCGGGGAGTTGGAAGCAACTGATTTTGCCATCCTTAACCCTCGGATTGATCCTCTCGGCTAGCCTTTCACGCATTACTCGATCCAGTATGCTCGAAGTGTTGAACCAGGATTACATTCGTGCGGCGCGGGCAAAAGGACTGCCGGAGAGATTGGTCATCTTCAAGCATGCCTTGCGGAACGCACTCCTGCCGATCATAACCATCATTGGCTTGCAGATTGGAGGGCTTTTAGGCGGGGCTTTTATCATTGAGAATGTCTTCGCTTGGCACGGCATTGGAGAGTTGGGGGTGAATGCGATCCAGTGGAAAGATTTTACGATCCTGCAAGGCATCATCCTCATCAGCGCAGGTACTTATGTGATTGTCAACTTGATCGTGGATATCCTCTATACGCTCATCAATCCGCGCATTCGCCTGACAGAATAACAAATGAGCATCCAAATCAATACCCCTCCTGTGCTTGAATCTGACCTCTGGAAGAGCGATCGAACGTTACCCGAACGAAAATTACGAACGATCATCCTAAACAAACTATATAGAAAGCGATCTGCCCAAGTGGGCATGGTGATCATCTCTCTCCTTCTATTTTGCGCTATCTTCGGTTCTTGGATCACTCCCCACGATCCTTTCCGCATCAATCCAGCCATTCGGCTCTCTCCTCCTTCTTTGCAACATCCTCTTGGCACCGACGAGCAAGGGCGAGATGTTTTGAGTCGCATCATTTACGGTGCCCGCTATACGGTGATGGTCATGTTGATCACCACCTCCATCGCCGCTTTCTTTGGGCTCGCCGTAGCCCTCCCGTCTGCATACTTGGGAGGTTGGTTCGACAATCTGATGATGCGGATCATGGATGTGATGCTCGGCTTTCCATATATCCTGCTGATCTTGGTCATCGTTGCCGTGATCGGACCTAGCCTGGTGAATGCCATGATCGCCATCGGCATTGCCTACATTCCCGATTATGCTCGGCTAGCACGGAGCGCCATCATTGCCATCCGGCAGGAAGATTTCGTCACCGCGGAACGAGCGTTGGGCGCAAGCAACCTGCGCATCATCCTTCGCACCATTCTCCCGAACATCATCTCCCCCATCATCATTTTCATCAGTCTGACAATGCCTACGGCGGTTCTTTCTGCCGCAGCGTTGAGTTTTTTAGGATTGGGAGCCCAACCGCCAGCGCCGGAATGGGGCGCCATGATGGTCAATTCAAGGGATTTCCTAACGACGGCGCCTTGGGTTGTGTTTTCTCCCGGTTTGGCTATCTTCTTCTGCATCCTGGGGATCAACTTGTTCGGAAACGCCCTGCGCGACGTACTAGACCCTTGGGATATCACTAGCAAGAAAAGTTAGCCCCTGTGTCTGACACGGTTGAAGGATCGAATCCAACGATCATCCAACAAGGAGTGGAATCATGAAGGTCTTGGAAAATCTGACCGGAACGCACTATGAAATCGGGTGTCAACGCGGCGAAGCGTTCCGCTCGCTCATTTGGGAACACATCGAACGAATGAAATATCTGGCTATCGAGACAAGCCCGTTCTTCGGTTTAGGGGATATCGTGAATCGCTTCATCGCAGAAACCGGGTACCTTCAGGCAGCACAAAAGTGGACGCCTCATTTGCTGGATGAAGTGAGGGGAATTAGCCAAGGTTCTAATGTGCCGTTCAACGATATCTTTGCCATGTGCTGTCTAGATGAACTCTGGCGGTACGCGGAAGCATTGGGTGGTCAATCTACCCTTGCGTGCAGTGCGGTAGGATGTTTTCGAGAAGATGACACTCCAACCTTGTTGGGACAGAATCTAGATACGGAGTATCTCTCGAAAAACCTGGCAGTAGTCCTGCGCATGCAAGGACCCGATCAACCAGACGCCTATATCGTCTGCCATGCCAGCAATTTGGGTTGGATGGGGGTAAACCGAACTCCCTTGGGCGTCTGTGTCAATACCGTTCACTTGGTCAGCAGCCGCGATGGACTGCCCGTTCAATTCGTAGCCCGAGAAATCCTTCGAAAGAACAATTTATCGGAAGCAATTCAATTCCTAAAGAAAATCAAAGTGGGGGCAGCGCAGAATTTCATGATCGGCGATGCCGAGCAAGTGGTGGATTTTGAATGTTCTGCGAATCGGTGCGTCCAATATTCCCCCTATGAGGGTGCCACGCGCCTCTATCACACCAATCACCCGCTCGTCAACGATGATTACATTCCGTCCTATCCGGTCTTCTACAAGAACAGCCTCGACCGGTTCAAATATTTGGAATACCGCTTGAAGGATGCCTCAAAGCCGATTACGCTCGAGAACATCAAAGGCATTCTCCGTTCGCACTCTGGACCGATCTGCGCTCACGGTGATCATAAGCCTGCCACCTCCTCCACATGGGTCTCGGTGATCTATTGCCTCTCTGAACCACCCGAGTTGTACGTTGCAGAAGGTAATCCTTGCGATAGCGAATACCAACGATTCACCTTTTAGGGTTGACAAGGAGAAAGAGGATGGCTTCGACCGAAGTGAAAGTGCTCAATACGATAGACTGCCTCTACGAGGAGATGGTGACCTTCCTCCAGGAATTGGTCAGGCAACCCAGCACGCTGGGTAAGGAACGCCCTGCTCAGGAGACCGTATACCGCAAACTCAAGTCCCTCGGGTTGCCGGTGGACCTCTGGGAGCCGAGATTCAGCGACCTATGCGCCCACCCTGCTTTTGCTCCGGTGGAGTGGGATTACAACGGACGTCCGAACGTGACGGCGGTCTTGCCGGGAGTTGGGGGAGGTCGTTCATTGGTGCTGAACGGTCATATTGATGTCGTCAGTCCAGAGCCCCTGTGGGCATGGAGCCACGATCCTTGGGGGGCAGAGATCGTCGGCAACCGCATGTATGGGCGTGGCGCAGCCGATATGAAGGGTGGCATCGCCATGATGGTCTCGGTCATCGAAGCACTGATCAGGAGCGGTGTCACTCTGAAGGGAAACGTCTATCTGGAGACGGTCATCGAGGAGGAGTGCGGAGGCAACGGAACGCTTGCCTGTCGCTTACGCGGTCATGCCGCGGATGCCACCGCAGCCATCGTAACCGAAGATACAAACCTCAACCTGATGATCGGCGAGATGGGGGTCATGTGGTTTCGTGTGCGCGTGCGCAGCGCTTCCGGACATGTGGCCATGGCACATCAAAGCGGCAACGTCATCGAGTGCTGCTACGCGCTCATGCAAGCCTTACGCCGCTTGGAAGCAGAGATGAACCGCCAGGTTAGCCACCCCTACCTTCGGGATTACGACCACCCGGTCAACCTGAACATCGGTGAGATCCAGGGAGGGCATTGGCCTTCTTCCGTCCCGGCGGAGTGTTCCTTCACCTGTCGGCTCTCCTATGAGCCGGGCATCTCGAATCGCGAGATGCGCCAACGAGTGGAAGCGTGCCTCCGCGAAGCCTCTCAGAAAATCCCCCTCCTGAAACAGAATCCTCCCCAGGTGGAGTATTATGGCTTCCAATGCGAAGGCGATTGGATTGACCACGACCATGAACTCGTCAGCGCCCTGAAGCGAGCCCACCGGTCGATCACCGGGGAGGACCTGAGAAGCGGTGCTTTTACCGGCACCACGGACGTGCGCTACTTCAATCTATATGCACGCATCCCGGCAGTGGCTTATGGTCCAAAGGGGGAGAACATCCACGCCTCCGACGAATATGTAGAGTTGGATAGCCTCCTCACCGCAGCAAAGACCTTGGCTTTGTTCCTGCTAGATTGGTGTGGCATCGGTTGAGCAGCACCGTTTTCACCGCGCATCCTGCCTTCTCATTTTGGATTTGCCAACACGCCCAAGGTCAGCGATAACCTCTGTTGCCTTCCATCTCGCAGGATGGTCAGGGTCACCTTCTGCCCGACCTGGGTCTGGTTGAACAGGTAGGAGGTGAGGTCCTCGAAGCGTTTGACGGTTTGACCATCAATGGCGATGATCACATCCCAACCGAGAGGATAGGTGTTGCCATCCACGCTGATGTCTCGATTTCCACCGCGCAAGCCAGCCTTATCTGCCGGGCTGCCGGGGGTGACTTCGAGCACCAGCACGCCTTGCTGATCCTGTGGTAGGCGCATCTGTTGGGCTAGGTCGGCGGTCAACGTAGTGCCGGTGATGCCCATCCAGGGGTGGTTGACATGCCCGCTCTTGATCAGTTCGGGGACCACTTTGCGAACGATGTTCGCCGGGATGACGAAGCCGATGCCCGAGTTCGCTCCGCTAGTGGATTGGATGGCAACGGTCACGCCCATCACTTCGCCTCGGTCATTGACCAACACGCCACCCGAGTTGCCTGGGTTGAGGGCGGCATCCGTCTGGATGATATCGGGAATGGAGTAGTAGGCATTGGATGGGGAATTGGGGGCTTCCAAATCGACGGGCAGGGAGCGAGAGAGGGCACTGACGATGCCCGAAGTCATGCTGCCGGAAAGACCATAGGGGTTGCCGATGGCAATCGCCAATTGCCCCACCTGCACCTGATCCGAATCCATGAGCGTGACCGGGTGAAGCAACTCAGCCGGCACATTGACTTTGACCACCGCCAGGTCGCTATATGGGTCGCTGCCGACCAATTTCGCCTCTCGGGTGGTACCATCGTAAAACGTCACTGTAATCCGGTCTGCGCCGTCCACCACGTGATGATTGGTGACGATGTGCCCTTCGGTATCCCAAACAAACCCAGAGCCCAATCCCTTTTGGGAGGGAGAGGATTCGCCAAAACCAAAGGGCAACCCCCGCATCGGAGAGAGATTGCCCGCCTCTATCGTGACCTCTATGTTCACCACCGATGGATTGACCTGCCGATAGACGGTCTCGAGGGTGTTCTGGAATTCCTCGACCAACCCGGCGCTCTCAACGGGGCTGTTGAACGCTGAGGACGAGCCGGTGGCGGGAATCGGCTCGGTTAGCGTTGCTTGGCTCTGAGGGGTGGCAACGCTGAAGGGTAGGTTCAGCGCGGCTGTCATGCCGCTGCATCCCGAAAACACAAGGGCAAACAATAAGAGAGTCGTCCATCGCAAAGTTCGTGTTTTCATTGTAACAACCTCCAAAGTTTGATGTCGAACGGATGGCGTACCTTGATAAAGGTAACTCTCCGTTCGTTGGGCATTTCTTCTGCCCATTGCGGTAACTATAGTGGATGAAGATGACAATTCGATGAAAAGGGCGAAAGAGAACTACTTCGACTTACTCAACAGGTTCAGGTAAAGAGGACACCGGCGTAGGAGCGCTAAGTATCTCAAGGTTGTGCTTCAGCCATCCAACGGATGGGCATCGGCAACAACTCACAACCCCCTTCACAAGACACTCAGAAGGGCAAACAAACCGAACCCCGTGATGATCGCGCCGGCAATTCTATTGACCCACCGCAATCCGTGAGAGGTGAACTTCTCCCGAAAGGCACTCACCCCACTGCTCAAGATGAGCCACCACAGGGCTGAGCCAAGGAAAACACCCAAGACCAAAACTACCGCAGAGGTGTAATCTCCCCCTGGGTTTGCCAAGCCCAAGCCGGCAAATATCGCCGCAAAGGAAATGATTGTCAGGGGGTTTGTGAGCGTCAGGAAGAAGGTCGAGGCATACGCACCGACAAGACCGGTGCCTTTGGCTGAGATTGCCTGTGCTGCGGGTTTTGTCGAGAACGTTTTGAGACCCAGGTAACACAGAAACGCACCACCGATGAGGCGTAGCCAACCTTGCTGGCTGATCAGAAAGTTTGCGATGAAGGTCAGACCGAAGGCGGCAATGCAGCCGTAAATGGCGTCGGCGGTGGCAGCACCCAACCCGGAAACCAGACCAAAGGTGCGCCCCTCAGCCAACGTGCGCCGAATGCACAACACACCGATCGGTCCAACCGGCGCGGCAATGGAAAAGCCAATGACAAGCCCCCTGAGCAAAAAAGTAACATCCACCTTCACATCACCCCGACGATCCCGGCGAGGGTTTGCAGGTCCGGGACTTCCAAATCGGGTTGGGCTTGTGCCGGGGGAGTTGCCCCAGAGCCTTCTCTGCCATGCCGCCGGTTTACCCACACGGTGGATAGACCCAATTCCTTGGCTGGGGCAATGTCATGGAAGAGGCTTTGAGCAACGTGCAGGATTTTCTGCTTGGGTAACCCGATTCTTTCCAGGGCAAGACGGAAGTTGTTCAAGGAAGGCTTGTAAGACTTCGCCTGTTGGGCGGTGATCACCCAGTCAAACGAGGTTTGCAGGTGCTGAGCCGAAAACGCAAATAGGTCATCATCAACGTTGGAAATGATCGCCAGTTTGTACCTCTTCTTCAGCGCCTGTAGAGCCGAGGGCGAATCGGGGAAAGCCGGCCAATCCTTGATCGACTCGGAGAAACGTTGCAACTCGGTGGGAGAAGGCACAAATCCCAGCCTGGCGCCAAACCCTTCCAGCACCATTTTCAGCACGGTCTTGTACGGGTAGTAGGCTCCACGCTCGATCGCGGTCTCCAATTCGCTGTAGAGTTCCAGGGCTTTCTCGGTCGGCAGGTCAACCCCGTGATTGGTCAATATCGGTTGCAGAGCCCGCCCGATTCCGGTCTCCCAATCAATGAGCGTACCGTAGCAATCGAAGGTGAGGACTTCAAACTCCTCGAAGTTCAACATGGTTTGATCTCTCCTCTGTGACCTTCTTACCTTCGGTCACATCATATGATTAGACTATGTAGATATAATTTGCCTGATAGACCAAAATAGAAGAAAGGCAAGACGTCGTGTATATCATACTCAAGATCAAAGCCAAGTCAAGCCCGGCGATCTGATGCCCACAGAATCCTTCTATCAATAATGTAAAGTAATGTAAAGTGCTGATCTTAAAAGAGGACCCCATTGGAACAAAGAAATATCCAATAAACTCCCCGAAGCCATCCCCCACACCTCTCTCCTGTCATGGCGAGCGAAGCGAAGCCATCTCCCACACGGCGTGGGAGATTGCCACGCTCGCTTGCGCTCGCTCGCAATGACATCCTAATTGTTCAAATTGCACAAATAGCCCATCAGATTTTTGGTCACTTTGGCAATAGACCATTTTCGCCAGCAGACATATAATAAAAGCCACCAAAGAGAGGAACGCATGATCTCTGACCACTCACGATCGCGGCATGTTGCGCTGTTCTCCATGATGATGTCCATGATGGAGATGGTGAAACCTGCCCAGGTGTGGGTGGTCAGGCTTGTGTTCTGAGGAAACCAACCCAGCGAATGCGTGTATATCGAGGCTGCCCACACCAAGGGCAGCCTTTTTGATTTAAACGCCAAGTCCGAGATGAATCGAAAAAACAACCTACCCAAGGAGATGAACATGAGCACTTTAGAAACCGAACCGATCACCCTAACCGAACGACGAGAGGTCAGCCATCCCTGCGCCCAGAGTGGTCCGTCCACCCTTTCGGTACACGGAGGCAGGCAGCCCAATCCCTATCACTCCCTCTGCGAGCCGATCGTCCAGACCGCCACCTACACCTTTATAGATACCGAAGACCTGTGTTATTTCAAGGATCAAAGCCTGTGGGGCGAGGTGCCCGACCGCTATGAATATGCTCGCTATGGCAACCCCACCATTCGCAGCGTCGAGAGGCGGCTGGCAACCCTCGAGGCAGCCGAAGAGGCAGTGTTGTTCTCATCGGGCATGGCAGCCATCACCACCACCTTGCTCACCTTGTTGCCCACCGGCACTCACCTGGTGATCACTGAGGATGCCTACCGGCAGACACGTCAATTCTGCACCCAGTTCCTCAAGCGGCTCGGCATCACCTGCACGGTGGTGCCCATCGGTGACTACTCGGCTTTGGAGGAGGCAATCCGACCGGAGACGCGCCTGATCTTCTCGGAGACGCCCACCAACCCCTACCTTCGCGTGGTTGACCTCGAAAGGCTGGCAGAGATCGCCCATCGTCATGGGTTGATCACTGTGATAGATACCACGCTTGCCTCTCCCCTCAACCTGCGCCCTCTAGAATGGGGCATAGACTTGGTGGTGCATTCCGCCACCAAGTATCTCGCCGGTCACAACGACCTCTTGGCGGGTGTCGTGGCAGGCAAGGCAGAGTGTATCGCCCCGGTGCGGGAAAACCTGGGCATGATGGGCGCCACCGCCGATCCCCATAATGCAGCCTGGCTGTTGCGTGGGCTGAAGACCCTCGGTGTGCGCATCGAACGCCACAATCACAACGGGCAAGCGGTCGCCGAATTTTTAGAACGCCACCCCGCGGTGGAGTGCGTCTGGTATCCCGGGCTCCCCTCCCATCCGGACCACGCCGTTGCCGCCCGCCAGATGCGCGGTTTCGGTGGGATGGTATCCTTCACCGTCAAGGGCGACCTAGATGCAACCTCCCGTTTCGTGGATGCCTTGACCATCCCCCAAATTGCCACCTCCTTCGGTGGGGCAGAGACTCTGGTTTCGCAACCCGCTGTGATGAGTTATTACGAACTCTCCAGCGAAGAACGTCAGGCGTTGGGCATTCGCGATAACCTGGTGCGATTGGCATTGGGCATCGAGGATGTGGCGGACCTGATCGCCGATTTGGAACAAGCCTTGGGTGTGCTGAAAAACAACGGGTGATTTGGGCAAATTACACAATTTAAAATGCGAATTTTTGGCAAGATTGCCGATAGACATTCGCTTCAAAAGTCGGTATAGTTACAAAAATTTTGGAATTGGTGATTCAGTTCGGAGGATACCCTTGATATCTGCTGCCCTCGTCCTTTCCATCGTCATTATTGTCTTGGTTCTCATTCTAGGGATTGAGAACCCTAGGACGGTTTGGGCAGCCGCAGATGTACGTCATTGAGAGGCTGAAGACCACAGAGGAGAGAATCAAAACACAGGCTGCCCAAACCGGGCAGCCTGTGTTTTTGGGACAGTTGACCATGAACCATAAGCCAATCCATCGTTCGAATCAAATCAAAGTGGGGTTTGAAAGGGCGCCCCACCGCGCTTTGCTCAGAGCCACAGGCGTCAAGGAAGAGGATTTTAGCAAACCCTTCATCGCCATCGTCAACTCGTACGTAGATATCGTCCCAGGGCACGTCCACCTGCAGGACTTCGGGCGGAAGATCAAAGAGGCAGTGCGTGCTGCCGGTGGGGTGCCGTTTGAATTCAACACCATCGGCGTGGATGATGGCATTGCCATGGGGCACGCCGGGATGAAGTACAGCCTGCCCTCTAGAGAACTGATCGCCGACAGCGTCGAGACCATGATCCAGGCTCACCAATTCGATGGCATGGTCTGCATTCCCAATTGCGACAAGATCGTGCCGGGCATGATCATGGCGGCGTTGCGGCTGGATATTCCCACCATCTTCGTCTCCGGCGGTGCCATGGCTGCCGGCAAAACCCCCCAAGGAGAGACGATTGACCTGATCACCGTCTTCGAAGCCGTTGGCGCATATAAGAGCGGCAAGATCGACCGATCGCGCTTGGAGGTTTTGGAACAGAATGCCTGCCCCACCTGTGGTTCTTGCGCCGGGCTGTTCACGGCAAACTCCATGAACTGCCTGCTAGAGGTGCTAGGGTTGGCTTTGCCCTACAACGGCACAGCCCTAGCGTTGAGCGTTGAGCGCGAAGCCCTCGCCTTGCGCGCTGCTCAGCAGATACTCACCTTGATCGAAAACAACCTGACCCCGCGCCAAATCGTCACCGCCGAGGCGATCGAGGATGCCTTTGCCCTCGACATGGCGATGGGCAGCAGCACCAACACCGTGCTTCACCTGCTTGCCATCGCTCACGAAGCCGGGGTGAGTTACCCATTGGAACGGGTCAATGAAATCTCCGACCGAGTGCCTTACCTGTGCAAAGTCAGCCCATCCGGTCCATGGCACATCGAAGATGTGCATCGGGCGGGCGGAGTTCCGGCAGTGCTCCACGAGGTCTCCCGTCTGGGGAATGTGTTGCATCTAGATCGCCCGACCGTTTCGGGCATGACCTTGAGAGAGGTGATCGCCGGATGCACCCCCCGCGATGTCGAGGTCATCCGTCCCATCGAGAATCCTCACCTGCCAACCGGAGGGCTGTCCATTCTGTTCGGCAATCTGGCACCGCAAGGTGCGGTGGTGAAGACGGCGGGGATCGTCGGTGGAAGAACCTACCACAGTGGACCGGCGCGCATTTTCGAGAGCCAAGAACAAGCCATGGAAGGGATTCTCAACCATCAGATTCGCCCGGGGGATGTGGTCGTCATCCGCTATGAAGGTCCGCGCGGCGGTCCGGGGATGCAAGAGATGCTCGCTCCCACCTCAGCCATCATGGGCATGGGGCTAGGCGAGAGCGTAGCGCTGATCACCGATGGTCGTTTTTCGGGGGGCACGCGCGGCATTTGCATCGGGCACATCAGCCCTGAGGCAGCCGCCGGCGGTCCGATTGCCGCCTTGCAAGAGGGCGACCTGATCGAGATCGACCTCGAACGACGCACGCTCAATGTGCGCTTGAGCGAGGCGGAAATCCACCAACGCCTGGCTGCCCTGCCACCCTTTGAGCCCCGCACGAGCAGCCCGTGGTTGCGCCGCTATGCCCGCATGGTCACCAGCGCCAGCCAGGGTGCAGTGTTGGTATAGAGCATCGCTTGTTGATAGGAGGAAACGTTGCCATGAAACTAACCGGAGCAGAAATCCTGTGGGAGTGTTTGGTACGTGAGGGGGTGGAAGTCGTGTTTGGGCTACCGGGTGGTGCCATCATGCCGGTCTACGATGCCATGTTGAAATACCCTGTGCATCACGTCTTGGTGCGCCATGAGCAAGGCGCGGCACACATGGCGGATGGCTACGCACGCGCCTCGGGCAAAGTGGGGGTGGCGATGGCGACCTCCGGACCCGGGGCTACCAACCTGGTGACCGGCATCGCCACCGCCATGATGGATTCCTCCCCCATTGTGTGCATCACCGGGCAGGTAGCTGCCCATCTCATCGGCGGCGATGCCTTCCAAGAAGTGGATGTGACCGGCATCACCTTGCCCATCACCAAGCACAACTACCTGATCACGCGGGCAGAGCAGATCGCCCCAGCCATCAAGGAAGCCTTTTACATCGCACGCAGCGGGCGACCCGGTCCGGTGCTCCTAGATATCTGCAAGAACGCCCAAGTTGAGCGCGTTGAGTTCGAGTACCCTCGTGAGGTCTCCTTGCCGGGCTATCGCCCTCCGGCACGTGCTCCGCTCTCCGATTTGGAGCAAGCCGTCGAGTTGATCGAGCAAGCCGAGCGACCGGTGATCCTGGCAGGGCACGGAGTGCTGATCTCCGGTGCCGCCGAAATCCTGCGCGAGTTTGCCCTCAAGACCCACACCCCGGTGGCGATGACCCTGCTGGGGTTGGGGTCCTTCCCTGCCTCCCATCCGCTCAGCCTGGGCATGATGGGCATGCACGGAGAGGTGTATTGCAATCGCGCCATCCAGAACGCCGATCTGCTGCTCGCCTTCGGCATGCGCTTCGACGATCGCGTCACCGGCAATCTGAAGACCTATGCGCCGCACGCACGCAAAATCCACGTCGAGATTGACCCCTCGGAAGTGCACAAGAACGTGCCGGTTGATTTAGCGTTGATCGGCGATTTGAAAAACGTGCTCACCGATTTGACCGAGATGGTTGGAGAATGCAACCACGATGCATGGCTGGCACACATCGAAGAGTGGCGCAAGGATACGCGCGAACGAGATATCCTCTCCTGGCCAGAGAGCGACAAACTATATGCCGCCCAGGTCATCCACAAAATCTGGCAGATCACCCGTGGAGAAGCCATCATCACCACGGGGGTTGGTCAGCACCAAATGTGGACGGCACAATATTACCACTTTGAAGAACCCTATCACTTCATCACTTCGGGTGGCTCTGGGACGATGGGCTTCGGATTGCCCTCTGCCATCGGCGCCTGGTTTGCCCACCCAGAACACGAAATCTGGGTGATTGATGGCGATGGCAGTTTTCAGATGACCCAAGCCGAACTTTCCACCGCAGTGCAGGAAGGCGCCAACATCAAGATCGCCATCATGAACAACCAATTCTTGGGCATGGTGCGCCAATGGCAGGAATTCTTCTTCGAGTGTCGTTACTCCGGCACCCCGCTCAAGGGTCCCGACTTCGTCAAGATCGCCGAAGCCCATGGCATCGCCGGCAGGAAGGTGACCAAACCCAACGAGGTGACCGCGGCAATCGAGTTTGCCCGCAGCACTTCGGGACCGGTGCTGATTGACTTCCGCGTTGAGAAGGAAGACTCGGTCTACCCGATGGTGCCGGTAGGAGCCGACCTGGCAGACATGATTCGGCGCCCGTTACGCCAACCCGAAGCCGTTGGATAGATATATCAGATACAGAAGGGGAAGGTGTCATGCAACACACACTGATTGCTCTGGTGGAAAACAAACCCGGCGTGCTCAACCGCATCGCTTCGCTGTTCCGTCGGCGCAATTTTAACATCGAATCGCTGAACGTTGGGCGCACAGAACGCGATGATATCTCGCGCATGACCATCGTCGTGGATAGCGAAGCGGTTGACGCTCGCAAACTGGAAGCCAACCTCTACAAGTTGGTCAATGTGATTGACGTGCAGGACGTGACCAATCAGCCGGCGGTAGTGCGCGACCTGGCATTGATCAAGGTGAAAGCCCAACCGCAGCAACGCGCCGAGGTGGCAAATCTGGCGGCGATCTTTCGTGCTCACATCGTTGATGTCGCCCCCGAATCGGTGATTGTCGAAATCACCGGCACGGAAGATAAGATCGAGGGCTTGGTCGAACTACTGCGCCCCATGGGCATCTTGGAAATGGTGCGCACCGGGCAGGTTGCCATGATGCGCGGCAACATCTCAGGGGTGCGCCACACGCCCGGGGCAAACGGTCGCCACCCTGTCAACGAACTCTAGGCAAACGGGCTTCACCCGCCCTACCCCGGCAAGACGTAGGTGGAAGTGAGGTGAAAGCAGCAAACCAATCTTTCGGATGAGGATCGTCTCTATGGCAAACATTTATTACCAAACCGATGCAGACCCAACATTGATTCGCAGTAAGAAGGTAGCCATCGTGGGCTACGGTTCCCAGGGACATGCCCATGCCCTCAATCTGCGCGATAGCGGAGTGGAGGTGCGCGTTGGGCTACGACCGGGGAGCAAATCTTGGGAGAAAGCCACCGCCGATGGGCTCACCGTCCAACCCATTGCGGAGGTGGCTGCATGGGCAGATGTGATCATGCTGCTGGCTCCCGATACCGCCCAGCCGGAAATCTACAGCGAACACGTCGCCCCGCATATGACTCCCGGCAAGACGCTCATGTTCGCCCATGGCTTCAACATTCGCTACGGCACCATCGTCCCTCCTCCCCATGTGGATGTGAGCATGGTCGCCCCGAAAGCCCCTGGGCACCGCGTGCGCGAAATCTACCTCGAAGGAGGTGGCACGCCGGCTCTGCTGGCAGTGCACCAAGATTTCAGCGGTTGTGCCAAAGCCAATGCCCTCTCCTATGCGCATGCTCTAGGGGCAACCCGCGCCGGCGTGCTCGAGACCACCTTCGCTGAGGAGACCGAAACCGACCTCTTCGGCGAACAAGCCGTGCTCTGCGGTGGTGTGAGCGCCTTGATCAAAGCCGGCTTTGAAACCTTGGTCGAAGCTGGCTACCAACCCGAATTGGCATATTTCGAGTGCCTGCACGAACTCAAGTTGATCGTTGATTTGATGTATCGCGGCGGTCTCAATTACATGCGCTATTCGGTCTCCGATACCGCCGAACACGGGGACTACACCGCCGGTCCTCGATTGATCACCGAAGAGACCAAGTACATCATGTCCCAATTGTTGAAGGACATCCAGGATGGCACCTACGCCCGTCGTTGGATCGAGGAGAACCAGCGCGGTCGTCCGTGGTTCAACGAACAACGGCGCAGGGAACAAGAGCACCTCATTGAGAAAGTGGGTGCAGAACTGCGCCAGATGATGCCCTTCCTCAACCCGGTCACCATCAAGCCAGGAGACTGAGCAAGCCCAATCGGTTTTCTTGGGATACACACAGACGAGACAAACAAGATGGAGAAGGATGGATGAACCCTAACCGTGTGATCATCTTCGACACTACCCTGAGAGATGGCGAGCAATCCCCCGGAGCCAGCCTGACCTCCACCGAGAAGGTGGAGATCGCCCGCGCCCTGAGCCGCCTGGGTGTGGATGTCATCGAGGCGGGATTTCCGGCTTCCTCTCCGGATGACTTGGAGGGCGTACAACGGATTGCCATGGAGGTTGGCAACCCCTCGCGCGGCGATGGGGAACTGCAACGCCAACCCCCCATCATTTGCGCTCTGGCTCGCGCCAAAAGAGAGGACATTGACGCCGCCTGGCGTGCTGTGCAATATGCCGTCCGCCCGCGCATTCACACCTTCATCGCCACTTCGCCGGTGCACATGCGCTACAAGTTGCGCATGGAGCCCAAGGAGGTCGTCGAACGTGTTACCGAGATGGTCTCTTATGCCCGTTCGCTCTGTGCAGATGTCGAATTCTCTCCCGAAGATGCCGGGCGAAGCGAGCCAGAGTTCCTCTACGAGGTGTTGGGCGCAGCCATCCGAGCCGGCGCTACCACCCTCAACATCCCCGATACGGTGGGCTACACCACGCCGGAAGAGTTTTACGAACTCATCCGCGGCATCATGGTCAACACGCCGGGCATCGAAAACGCCATCGTCTCGGTGCACTGCCATAACGACCTTGGGTTGGCAACCGCCAACACTCTGGCGGGCATCCGCGCCGGAGCTCGCCAGGCAGAGGTGACCGTGAACGGCATCGGCGAACGCGCCGGCAACACCTCGTTGGAAGAGGTGGTCATGGCATTGCACGTCCGCCGCGCCATCTTCGGCTTGGAGACCGGCATAGATACCACCCAAATTGCCCGCGTCAGCCGCATGGTCTCCACCTATACCGGCATCCCGGTGCAACCCAACAAAGCCATCGTTGGGGCAAATGCCTTTGCCCACGAAGCCGGCATCCATCAAGATGGCATGATCAAGAATCAGGCAACCTACGAGATCATGCGCCCAGATATGGTCGGCTTGAACCGCTCCAGATTGGTGTTGGGCAAGCACTCCGGTCGCCACGCCCTGAAGGTGCGTCTGGAGGAGATGGGGTATCAACTGACCGACGAGGAACTCGATCGCGCCTTCGAACGCTTCAAGGTGCTGGCAGACAAGAAGAAGAGCGTCAACGACGCCGATTTGGAAGCACTCATCGGCGAACAAACCCACCAGACGCAGGAGGTGTACCGCCTGGATGGGCTTCAGGTGACCTGCGGCACGATGGGCATGCCCACCGCCACCGTACGCCTGTGTGGACCGGATGGCAAGTTGCACGTCCAAGCTGCCATCGGCACCGGACCGGTGCACGCCACCTACCGTGCCATTGACGCCATCGTCGGCGTGAAAAACACCCTGACGGAGTTCAACATCCATGCCGTCACTGAAGGCATTGACGCCGTCGGCGAGGTCACCGTGCGCCTGCAAGCCGAGGATGACCCCGCTCATCAACGCACCTCACCCCAAAATGGACATCACCGCTCTCGTACCTTCGGTGGGTACGGAGCAGATACCGACATCATCGTCGCTGCCGCCAAGGCATACCTAGCGGCATTGAATAAATTGCTGATTTTCGAAGGACATCCACGTCAATTACAACCGCAAAAGGAGACCTAAATGAACAGCGACCCTGGAGTTTCTCAAACGCAGACCTTCGACCCGCAAACCTGGTGGGAGATGAGCCCCTACTCAACACCGAGGACGATCCCCATGAGGTGGGAGGTCTCCGCGTTTCGTCAGGAGGGCGAACGCGGAAAGAACCAGAAGCGCGAAGAGGAAGACCGACGCCATTCCGATACAGGCGAACTCACTTAGACACGAGGTTGCGGAGCATTGAAGGACAACTCAACGAAACACGTTCATCCACCGCGCACCCTGTTTGACAAGATATGGGAGAGCCATGTCGTAGCCCAGGAAGCGGGGGCGCCAGCCATCCTGTATGTTGACTTACACCTCGTCCACGAGGTGACCTCTCCACAAGCCTTTCAAGGGCTGCGGGAGAAGGGACTGCGCGTCCGTCGCCCCGAGCGCACTGTGGCGACCATGGACCATTCCACGCCGACCATCGAGTTATTCCTCTCCAAAGTAGATGAAGACTGTGCGGCGCAACTGCAACGCTTGCAAGCCAATTGTCAGCAATTCGGCATTCGCCTCTACGACCTGCAACATCCCCAACGTGGCATCGTTCACGTTATAGCACCCGAATTGGGCTTGACCCAGCCGGGGATGACCATCGTCTGTGGCGATAGCCACACCTCCACCCATGGTGCCTTCGGCGCGCTCGCCTTCGGCATCGGCAGCAGCGAGGTAGAACATGTGCTGGCAACCCAATGCCTGCTGCAATACCGCCCCAAGACCTTTCGGGTGAACTTCGAGGGGCACCTGCCGCAGGGCGTCACCGCCAAGGACATGATCTTGGCTCTCATCGGTGAAATCGGTGTGGCAGGCGGCAGTGGGTATGTGCTGGAATACGGCGGAACGGCGGTGCAAGCCCTGAACATAGAGGAACGCATGACGCTATGTAACATGTCCATCGAAGCTGGGGCACGCGCCGGCATGATCGCACCCGACGAGGTCACCTTCGAATACCTCGCCGATAAGGAATTTGCACCGAAGGGTACTGCCTGGGAAGTCGCTCTGAACGAGTGGCGTTCCCTGCCCTCCGACCCACAAGCCGAATACGACCGCAGCCTCACCCTGGATGTTTCGCGCTTGGAGCCGATGATCACCTACGGCACCAACCCGGGGATGTGCATCCCCATTCGAGGGGTGGTGCCCGATCCGCAGGGTGAAGCCGATTTGACCAAACGCGCTGCCATGGAGAAGGCACTGCACTACATGGATTTACAGCCCGGGCAAGGGTTGCTTGGGCATTCCATTGATGTCGTCTTCATCGGCAGTTGCACCAACGGTCGCATGACCGACCTGCGCCAGGCAGCCAACCTGCTCAAGGGCAGGAAGGTAGCGCCGGGAGTGCGCGTGTTGGTCGTGCCGGGCTCCGAAAGCGTGCGCCGCCAGGCAGAAGCCGAAGGGTTGGCGCAGATATTTCGAGATGCCGGCGCCGAATGGCGTCACGCCGGCTGCAGCATGTGCATTGCCATGAACGGCGATGCCCTCCAGCCCGGGCAATATGCCGTCAGCACCAGCAACCGCAACTTCGAGGGACGTCAGGGCAAGGGTGGGCGCACCTTCTTGGCTAGCCCACTCACCGCAGCAGCGGCTGCCATCACCGGTTGCATCACCGACCCGAGGACCCTATGAGCGAACCCTTCACCCAACTCACCTCTCGCATCATTCCCCTCCCCATCAACAACGTGGATACCGACCAGATCATCCCGGCGCGCTACCTCAAGGTGACCGATAAGCGCGGGCTGGCAGAAGGTCTGTTCGCCGGTTGGCGCTATCTACCCGATGGCAGCCCCAACCCAGATTTTCCTCTCAATCAAGCCATCTACCAGGGCAGCCAGATTCTCCTGGCAGGAGAGAACTTCGGTTGCGGCTCCTCACGAGAACACGCCGTCTGGGCGTTGAAACAATGGGGCTTGCGCGCCGTGATTAGTTCATCGTTCGGAGACATCTTCCGCAACAACGCGCTGAAGAATGGACTGTTGCCGGTGGAGGTAGACCGTTCCGCCCACGAACGGTTGCTCAACTGGGCAACACACGCTCCTCCTCTGGTCGTCACCTTGGACCTCGAGGCACAACGCATCAAATTGCCCAATGGGATGTCCATTCCATTTGCAATTGACCCGTTCAGCAAGCGGTGTTTGCTTGCCGGAGTGGATGAACTGGGATACTTGCTCCAATGCGAAGCGCAAATCCGCGCCTTCGAGCAACAACGCGAGGCTCGCCAACGCCCTCAACTCAATCCCTCGCAATCCACATGAGGTAAGACCCATGGAATCGATCGTGCTTTACGACACAACCTTGCGAGATGGTACCCAACGAGAGGGAATTTCCCTCTCAGTGGAAGATAAACTGAAGATCGCCAGGCGATTGGATGGTTTGGGCGTGCACTACATCGAGGGGGGTTGGCCTGGCTCCAACCCAAAGGACGCTGCCTTCTTTCGCAAGGCACGCACCATATCGTGGCAGAATGCCAAGATCGCTGCCTTCGGCATGACGCTCAAGAAGGATACCACGCCACAGAACGACCCGAACCTGCGCGCCCTGTTAGAAGCCGAGACCCCCGTGGTCACGTTGGTGGGCAAGTCTTGGGATTTACACGTCCACGAGGTGCTCGAGACCACCCTGAGCCAGAATCTGAGCATGATCGGCACCAGCGTCGCCTTCATGAAAGCCCATGGCAAAGAGGTGATCTTCGATGCCGAACACTTCTTCGATGGCTATAAGGCAAACCCGGCATATGCCCTGGAAGCTCTGAAAGCGGCTGCCGAGAACGGGGCGGATGCACTGGTGCTGTGTGATACCAACGGTGGCTCACTGCCCTGGGAGATCGAAGAGATCGTCCGCACGGTTCGTGCCAAGTTCGACCTGCCGCTCGGCATTCACGCTCACGATGACAGCGGCTGTGGCACTGCCAACACCCTCGCCGCGGTGCGTGCCGGCGCCTGCCACGTTCAAGGCACCATCAACGGCTATGGCGAGCGGGTGGGCAACGCCAATCTCTGCGTCATCATCCCCGACTTGCAATTGAAGATGGGAAAGCCATGCCTCTCGCCGCAAAACCTGGCGCGCCTGGCGGAGGTCTCGCGCTTCGTTGCCGAAGTGGCTAACTTGCCCCATGATAAGTACATGCCATATGTGGGCGTCTGTGCCTTCACTCACAAGGGTGGCATCCACGTCTCGGCGGTGCTCAAGAACGAACAGACCTATCAACACGTTGACCCTTCTCTGGTGGGCAACCGGCGTCGCACGGTGGTCTCTGAACTCTCTGGCAAGGGCAACATCGTGGATAAATCGCGCCAATTTGGCATGGACCTCAGCAGCGAGCAGGCACGCCAAGTGCTGGCGCAGATCAAAGCCTTAGAGGCGCAAGGCTTCACCTTCGAAAGTGCCGAGGCTTCGCTGAGCATGATGCTGCAACGATCGCGTCCCGATTATCAGCCACCCTTCGAATTGATTGATTTCATGGTGTTGGTCGAGAATCGTCAGGGGAGAGGCATCCTCGCCGAGGCAACGGTCAAGGTGCGCGTGGGGGATCAGATCATCCACACCGCCGCCGAAGGCAACGGTCCGGTCAATGCTCTCGATGCTGCCCTACGCAAGGCATTGAGCGGCATCTACCCCCAGATTGCCAACGTCCGCTTGGATGACTACAAAGTGCGCATCTTGGATAGCGAAACCGGCACCGCGGCGACCGTGCGGGTGCTGATTGATACCCAAAACGGCAAACAACGTTGGAGCACCGTCGGCGCCAGCACCAACATCATCGAAGCCTCGTGGCGCGCCCTGGCAGATAGCCTGGAATACGCCCTGATCAACGGCTCGAAAGAAACCAGCGAATCCTTGGAGAGAGCATGAGCCCCGTAGAAGCAAACCTCGTCCTTCTCCCCGGAGATGGCATCGGACCGGAGGTCGTCCAGGCGGCACGTGCGGTGCTGGAAGCGGTTGCCCGCGCCTTCCAACACCGATTCTGCTTCCAAGAACATCTCATCGGCGGCTGCGCCATCCAAGCCTGTGGCAAGCCATTGCCCGAGGACACTCTGCAAGCAAGCCGGCAAGCCGAGGCAGTGCTCCTCGGGGCAGTGGGCGGTCCTCAATGGGATGACCCCACTGCCAAGGTGCGCCCTGAACAGGGATTGCTGGCTCTGCGCAAGGAGTTGGACCTATTCGGCAACCTGCGCCCGGTCTTTGTCCATCCTACGCTGAGCCAATCTTCTCCGCTGCGCCCGGAACGCTTGCAGGGCGTGGATTTGCTCGTCGTGCGCGAACTGACCGCCGACATCTATTTCGGGCAACCTCGCTTGCGCCGCCAACTCAATGGAGAAGTGCAAGCGGTAGATACCATGACCTACACCGAGGGCGAGATCGCCCGCGTGGCGCATCTGGCTTTCGAACTCGCCCGCCAACGCCGCAAGAAGGTCACCTCGGTGGACAAAGCCAACGTGCTCGAATGCTCGCGCCTATGGCGGCAGGTGGTTCACCAGGTGCACCGTGAGTACCCAGATGTCCTGCTGGAGGATTTGTTGGTGGATGCTGCTGCCATGCACCTGATCATGCGCCCTGCCACCTTCGATGTCCTCCTCACCGCCAACCTCTTCGGCGACATCCTCAGCGACGAAGCCTCGGTGCTTTCGGGGTCGCTGGGCAACCTGCCCTCCGCCTCTCTCGGCGAAGGTGTGAATCGGTTGGGCAAGCCGCGCGGTCTCTACGAACCCATCCACGGCTCTGCCCCCGACATCGCCGGCAAGGGCATCGCTAACCCAATCGGCACGATTCTGTCATCCGCCATGTTGCTGCGCTACTCCTTGGGGCTGGAGCGAGAGGCACATGCCGTGGAACAAGCGGTGGGTGCGGTGCTCTCCAAGGGCATCTGCACTCCGGACCTCGGCGGCAAGTACACCACGGAGCAGGTAACTGCCGCTCTGCTCACCGAAATCGCCCCACCCTCATGATACCGCTCCAACAACTCGAACTCATCCATCATCTATCCATCATCTAAGGAGGATTGTTTTATGGGCATGCAATCGAAGTACATCTGGATGAACGGCGAACTCGTCGAATTCGAGAAAGCCACCCTTCATTTTCTCACCCCTGCCCTGCACTACGGCGTTGGCGTCTTCGAGGGCATTCGCTGCTACGCCACGCAACGCGGTCCAGCCGTATTCCGCCTGAAGGAGCACATTCGAAGGCTAATCCATTCTGCCAAGATACTCGGATTTCGCCAACTGCCCTACACCGAAGACGAACTGATGGACGCGGTGCGTTTGACCGTCTCTGCCAACGGCTTCGATGAGTGTTACATCCGCCCGCTCATCTACTTGACCGATGGGGGCTGGAATCTGACCGTGGATGCCGGCAAAGCCGGCGTGGGCATCGCCGTCTGGGAGTGGAAGAACTACCTTGGTGAGGAGGCTCTGGAAAAGGGCATTCGCGCCAACATCGCCTCTTTCACCCGCCATCACCCCAACGTGATGATGACCAAAGCCAAGATCAGCGGCAACTACGCCAACAGCGTGTTGGCAAAGACCGAATCGATGCGCCTGGGCTTCGACGAAGCCATCCTGCTCGACCCACAAGGTTACGTGGCAGAGTGCACCGGCGAGAACCTGTTCTTGGTGAAGGATGGCAAACTGTTCACTCCACCACTTGCCCCCACCTTGGAAGGCATCACCCGCGATACGGTCATCACCCTGGCGCACGACCTCGGATACGAAGTGACCGAAGCACCCATTGCGCGCGATCAGTTATATATCGCGGATGAGGTGTTCGTGTGCGGCACAGCTGCCGAGTGCATTGCCCTGCGCGAGATAGACTTTCGCACCATCGGCAGCGGCAAGACCGGACCGATCACCCGCGCTATTCAACAGGCGTTCCATGCCGCTGTTCGCGGGCTGCACCCACGTTCCGAGCAGTGGCTGGATTACGTGAACGTCGCGGTGAGCCAGATGGACCGCATCACGATCAAATCGTCTGCCTGAGCAGACCGTCACCCCCCAACCACATCGGTAAACACCCCTTGAACCTCCGCCGGTTGGGCGGAGGTGATTTCCCGTTTGCGAAAGAACCTCCAGGTGACCAGGTTGGCTAGGGCATAGAGCACCGCGGTGGCGATGAACAGCGGGGTAAACCCGGACGACTGTTGCACTACGCCGGAGATATACGGACCGATCGCCCAGCCCATGTTCCACGCCAATTCCAACACACTGTTGACGATGCCGTGTTCGCTCTCGCGAATCTGCTCCAAGGCGAAGGCGTGATAGAGCGGCACCGCCATGTTCATCAGCGTGCCCCGCAGCAGGAAGGCGAGCGAAGCCAACCCGCGATGCGGGCTGAAACCGAGCACCAACAGAAACACCAGGCTCAGGCTTTGCGTGAAGACCACCGCCGCGATCTTGCCGCCCAGCCGATGCGCCAAGCGCGGCGCCAAGAACGAACTCAAGCCAGTGGAGAGCGATAAAAGGCTGAAGAGCACGCCCAAGGTCTCATCGGGCAGGGCGAAGCGGTCGTGGAAGAATACGTTCATGTAAGGAAGTAAGACGCCGGCACCCAAACCGATGAATAGGTTCGGCAGTGCCAGTTGCACGGTGAGCGGATGTCGGGCAATTTGCCAGCGCGAGGAAGCGACCAGGTCACCCCTGGCGGGGGAGGAGATCGCCCTCGGCTCGCGCAGCATTGCCAGTGGGATCAAGGTCATCATGCTCAACGCCACGCTCATCAACAGCACGGCTTGATAGGCAGTTGCACTACGTGCCGGCACTTGCAACAGGTCGCCGAATAAGGCAGGCAACTGCCCGGCAAACAAATTCCCCACCGCCCCGGAGAGGGTCACCAACCCGAAGTTCAGGCTGAAGAGCAGGGTGCGGGACTCTCCCTCAGCAACCTTCATCATGAAAGGCGCCTGGCTGATGTAGTAGAGCATGTTCCCCAAGCCACCCAAGAACGCCACCACCAGGATCAAGGTCGGGTTGAGCAAGGTCACCTCCAAGCCCATGCAGGTGACCGCCACGGCTACCCCCAGCATCATGGCACGTTTGCGCCCGAGGCGATCGGAGAGGGCGCCGATGGGAATGCCGAACAGCAACGCCGCAACCGAAGGAAGTGCATTGAGCAGCCCCAGGTAATCGCGCCCAAAGCCGCGTTCCAGGATGTAGAAGTTGAAGAACAGGCTCCAGGCACTCCAAACGATGCCGTCCAGCACGGTGGCGAGGAGAAAGAAGCGCGCCGAGCGGTCAAATGCGCTCAGTTGGGTGATCAGACCCTTCGAGGAGAGAATGCGTCTCACAGAAGATCATCCTTCATAGTCTCACATGTCCTCTTCGGTTTAGGTTTGAGTTCGTGAATCCAAGAGTTGGGTCAACTCTGTCAATGCCTGAGATGGGTCGCGGAAGTGCACCGCATGCATCCCAACCGCCTGGGCAGCAACCACGTTTTCGACAAAGTCATCCACAAAGACCGCCTGGTTCGGCGCTACGCCGAGGCGCATCAGTGCCAGGTGGTAGATGCGCGGGTCGGGCTTTGCCAAGCCGACCTCCGCCGAGATGATCACCTCATCGAAGGCATCCTCGATGTGCAATTCATGGCGTAACGCCGAACGCAGGGTATCCCAGGCATTGCTCAGCAGAGCCGTGCGGTAACGAGGGCGTAAACGACGCAGGTAGGCAACTAGGTCGGCATCGAGGGCATCGCCGCTCCAAAAAGCGGAGGCAACCTCGGCGCATTGATCAGGGGACAAGCCGAGGGCGAGGCGCACATTCTCCCAATGTTGCCAAGTGCTGATCTTTCCGAGGGTCGCCAGGCGGGCGCTCTCGCTCTCGAAGACCAATTGATAGAGTGCCTCCACGCTCAACCCCAGGCGTTGTGCCAGGTGGTGGCGCGGCGTGGAATCTTGAGTGCGCATGAGCACCCCACCGAAATCGAAGATCACCGCACGAAGGGTCATTTCGTCTCCTATGAAGTCTGCGTTGCCTCTATTTTAAACGCTTTGCGATAAAGCGTTTCACGCTTTACCGGGCGAAAACCAACGCTCTCATATAGACGCAATGCGCCGCTCACATTTTCCGTATCCACGCTGAGGGCAGCCTCTTCCATGCCGCGTTCCTTGATCGCCCATAGGCTCTGCACCAAGAGCGCTCGTGCCAAGCCCCTGCGCCGCCACGGACGGCGTACACAGATGTTCTCGGTGTAGCCTCGCTTGCGTTGGTATTCCTCGTTCTCGCGCGCGTCAATGTAACTCAACACCATGCCCGCCACCTGATCGCCATCCCAGGCAACCCGCCACAAGGTTGGATCGAAATTCGGGTCATCCAGCCACTCCTCCAGGCTCGGTTCGCTCTCCGCGGAGTAGCCCCAGTGGTCTTGGAATGCCTCGAGGCTCGCCTCCCAAATCGGGCGATAATGTTCGGGGAGCACCGGGCGTACTTCCAAGCCCGGTGGCATGGCTGCCTCAGGAATATCCTCCAGGTTGGGGCGCACCATCTGATAGAAGTGCCTCACCGCGGTATAGCCCTCGCTGAGCAACAGAGCCGTTGCCGCCACTTCGCTATCCGCTGCAAAGGATTCGAAGAAGCGCGGCTCATCGCCGGGCTGACCGGCGGCAATCTGGCGCAAGCGCCGTTGGTTGTAGCGTAACATCGCCCGCCCAATCCCCTTGCGCCGCCAGGCAGGCAGCAAGAAGCCGAAATGTTGGTAAATGCGGTAGCCCTCTACCGTTGTGTACCAGGTCACCCGACTGTAGCCGATGACCTGCCCCTCGATTTCCGCAAAGAGCATGTCCTGATACGGATCGCAATTCTTCAGATAACGGTAGTTGCGAGCGATTTCCTCAGCACTCATCACACGCTCGATCTGATCTACCACCTTGCTGCCCTCGATCACGGCAGCCATCTTCGGGTAGTCCGTTTCACCGCGAAAGCGGCGAAAGACCAATCCGGGGATTGCAGGGGCATCCTCCAGGTAGAGCAAATCGGTTGTGGTTTCTTGCACTGTCATCTTTGCCTCCAAAGGTCTCTCTGTTTTTGTGTGAAGCCTACATCCGTTTTAACGATGATCAGCATTTGTTGCACCGTTCTCTTGAACCGGGTGATGGTTGTTCAGCCGAAACTTGAGCCAGACCGGCAGGGCAACCAGCAAGGAAGCCCAGGCGGTCAGGGTGAATGGGAAGCGCGGGCTCACTCGCTCCCACAACTGGGCGCCGATAGCCGGCGCCGGCAGCGAGATCAGCCCTAGGCTGGTGTTGAACAGCCCGAACGCCGTGCCGCGCACCTTCTCCGGAACGACTTTGCTGATGAGGGATTGATAAGCAGGCGACATCAAACCAGCGCCCACGCCAAAGGTCGCCCAGCAGGGCACAAAGCCCCAGAAGCCCTCTGCCCGCACGAAGAGCATCAACGCCACGAAGTGCAGCAAGAAGCCCAGCGCAATGCCCAAGCGCTCACCCTTCTTATCTGCCAGCCATCCCGCCGGCAGGGTGATCAGCATCATGCTGATGCCGAAGACCGATTCCAGCCAGCCGATCTGCTGGACGGATAGCCCGCCGATGCCATCCAAATAGAGCGGCATCAGGTTGAACGAGAGCGAAAAGGCAACATCGCGCACGCCATCGGTGAGCAGAATCCACGCCACCAACCCGCCGCTCAACACCAACCCAACCATGGTCGTCAAGTTGGTGCGCAGGATGCTCAAACTCAACCGTTGGGGATGCGCCTCGCTGCCACGGGCTGCCTGGCGCGCCATGCCCAAGCGAATCAACGTGGCGAGGGCATATAACGCCCCAGCACATACCAACATGAGCTTGAAACCGTACTGATCCACCAGCCAACCGCCTAACGGAGGACCGATGACGTTGACCAGCATGAAGATGGTCTCGGTGATGCCGTAAACACGGGCACGGTGCTCCTCGGCAGATTGCTCGGCGATGAACGCCCCGAAACTTGGACCAACCAATGAGCGTGTCACCGAGCCAAGCCCTTCCCCTAAGAGCACCCACTGCCAGGTCGGCGCCAGGATCAAGCCAACATAGGAGAGCGTCCCCGCCAGACTGCCCAGAGCTATGCTCCTCAGCCTGCCGAGCGAGTCGGAAATCCAGCCCCCCAATATCTGCAAGATCAAGGGCAGGATCGAGGACAGAGTGAAGAACAACCCCACTTGCACCACATTGGCATTCAGGTCCTTGAGGTAGAGCGGCAGCAGTGGTCCGTACATATTGCCACCGATGTTCGCCAGCACCATGGCAACCATGAACAAAATGAGCATGCGGTTGAGCAAGGGGGCTGGGGTGGCTCTATTGTGTGTGACGGGCATGGTTGATTCGATTAAGTTATCCGATTCGATCGTCATTGTCGTCTCTTGTCCTTGTATGATTTCCTCGTTCATTGAATAAGCCTTTTCCATTCAGAGGGTCTGCACGCGCAGTTCCCTCCCCGGGCGCAACTCCTTCTCGTAGATGTCGAACTGATGGCGAGGGTCGGGTCGCATGCCGACCTTCTGATAGAGCCGCGTGGCGCCGGTCAGGTTTTGGGCATCCACGCTCAGCCCAACGCGCAGTCTACCTCGGCGGCGAAACTCTTCGAAGGAATGCCGGAGCAAGGCAGTCGCGAGGCCGCGTTGGCGCCAATCGCGACGCACGGCGAGGGTACGAATCCAGCCCATGTGTGGGTCACCGCGCGCGCCATCATGGCAAATGGAGGCACCGACGATCTCCTCGCCGCAGACCGCCAGGAACCACAGGGAGGCATCGAAGCGATCGTCGTACCGAACGAAGTACATCCACCGTTCGAACTCCTCTTCTATTGGGCGCTCGATATGTCCCCAATGGTCGCGGAAGGCATCATGCAGCATCTCGAAGATGGCTCGTTCGTCCTTGCCGACCATCATCGTGCGGAGGGTGATGCCCTGGGGCAAGGTGGCTTGTCCAGCGTGTTCGAGCGATGGTTGCTCCAGGTCCTTCACCATTTGCAGGGTGTGGCGTGTCAGGCTGAAGCCAGCCTCCCGCAGCATCTGTTGAGCACAGGTATCCAGATGGGGGGCTTCTGCCATCAGAGTGAGGCGCGCTTGGGGTGGCGCCTTGGCAAGCGACCGGCGAGCCCGTTCCTCTGCCCAGTGCAATAAGGCACTGCCAACGCCTCGACCTTTCCATTTGGGGTGCACCCGTCCCCAGCAGTAAATCACCACCAGAGGTTCCTCCAAGTCCCAGACTTCGCCATAGCCGATGAGCCCACCTTGTGGGGAAAACACCAACCGAGTATCTCTTTCTAAATCAAAGCCCGTAGCCTCCCATTCCTTTTTAAAGTCCAGCGCTCTGAATTTGTCTGCCCCGACCAGGTGTCGAGCAGATTGATTGACCAGATCGAGAACTGCGTTCAGGTCATCCATCTCGGCAGGACGCACAACATAGCCATCTTGTTGCAACTCTTCTAAGGTCATCCTTCTCTCCTCCATGTAAAATAAAGAGCCACAGGGTTACCCCGTGGCTCTTGAGGAAACATGCAAACAAAACAGCCACGGGGGCGGAAATGCGCCCGTGGCTGTTGGTCTTACAAGAAGTGAATCACCGGTCGGTCAGTAGGCGCATTCCGCGGAGGTATGTCCCGACATCGCCGCTAGCGATGTTGGCAACCCATCCGTATGTATTGAAAACCATGTTCATGAAATGCGCCTCCAAACTCCTACAATTGTGCTATGCAGAGTTTACCACGAACCACGAAATTTGGTCAAGGGGAACTTTCACGAAAATCGTAGATGCCATCGTGGATGGGATATTCGTGCAGGCAGGCGGCACAGACCACCTGGGAGGGGTGTTCCTCGAGTGGGTAGCACCCACACCGAGGGCAGCGGAAGAGGATGGCAGAGGAGGGCTGCGCCCCCGGCGAAGATGGCTCCAACCCGGCGCGGGCGCGCACGAACACGCTCGGAGAGAATTGCCACCAAGCACCACTCCATTGCAATAGGGCATCCAAAGCCACCAATACAGAGAGGGGCACGGCGCGTTTGAGCCAGCCGAGGCGAAAATGGGAGACGCTCAACTGGCGTTCGAGGATGAAACCACACTCTTCCAACCAGATGCGCACGGCTCGAGGATGGAAATCGAAGTTGAGTGCAGCGAACTCGATGGGTTCAGGGGAGAAGGGGTTCCAATCCTGGCGGCGCAAGGCATAGCGCAGGATGGCTTTCGCATTGCACTTGTTAGGGTATTCCAGGATGAAGACCGCCCCCTCTCGCAACACCTGGCGCACCTGAGCCAGAGCCAGCCTCGGCTCTACCATGTGGTGCAAGGTGCGAATCATGGTGGCAGCATCGAATTGACCCGGCGCAAAGGGCAGGCGGTAGGCATCGCCGGCAACATAGAGAAACCTTCCATTCGCACCCAACCTCTCCTGTGCCAGGCGCAACTGCGAGCGAGCGTAATCCAGCAAGACGATGCGCTCAAAGCCAACGTAGCGGGGTGCATTACGCCCGGCTCCCGCCCCCACCTCCAGCAACAACCTGCCCGACCTGGGCAACAAGCGGCGCAGGGCGATCGCTTCGACGCGATCCTCGTAGGCGCGCTCCCCCTCATCCCAAAAGGTCTGCTGGTAGTCTGAGCCTTCGTAATCGCAGATGGGCGGGTTTTCTATGTGCGTCATCGCTCAAACACCCTCATCGTTTGTGCGCACCCCCCAAAGGTGAGCCAAACCCAACGGCAATCAGTTGGATGATTTCGCTGCCTCACGATGGGAGAGTGAATTGACCTTGGCGTTGTTGTAGCCTCGACCAATGCCCCGATAGTTGAATCCCATGCGCCACATCGTCTCCGGGTCATAGATATTGCGCCCATCGAAGATCACCGCCTGTCTCATGCTCTGACGAATGCGCTCCAAATCCAACTGCTTGAACTCGTTCCATTCGGTGACCACGATCAACGCGTCGCACCCTACAGCCAGGGCATAGGCATCTGCAGACATCTCGACGAAGGGGAGCAGGGTGGCGGCATTGGGCATCGCCACCGGGTCATAGGCACGCACTCGAGCGCCTTTGGCGCGCAACCGATGCGCCAGTTCCACCGAAGGCGCCTCGCGCATGTCATCGGTGTTGGGTTTGAAGGAGAGCCCCAACAAACCGATGGTCTTGCCGTTCAAATTGCCCAACATCTCTTCGAGGCGGGCGACCGCCCTGACGCAGCGGTCTGCATTGATCTCCATCACCGCACGCAGTAACTGAGGATGACGCCCTTTCTCCTCCGCCATGTAGGCGAGCGCCTTGACATCTTTGGGAAAACACGAACCACCATAACCGAGACCCGCCTCGAGGAAGTGAGGACCGATGCGATGATCGTATCCCATGCCAATGGCAACCTCCTTCACATCGGCGCCCAATTCCTCGCAGATGTTGGCGATTTCATTGATGAAGGAGATTTTGGTGGCAAGAAAGGCATTGGAGGCATACTTGATCATCTCTGCCGTGCGCAGGTCGGTGATCATGATGGGTGCTCGCAAGGGAAGGTGCAGTTGTGCCACCTTCTCCGCTGCTTCGATGTCCATCGAACCCAACACGGTACGGTAAGGTTGCATGAAATCGTTGATGGCTGAACCCTCGCGCAGGAACTCCGGGCAAGAGACCACCCAGAAGGGAATGGGGCGAGGTTGGTAGCGCGCCACGATCTCTGCTACCCAGTCGCCGGTGCCCACCGGAACGGTGGATTTATTGACGATGATGAGGGGTGCACGCATGTTCTCGGCGATGCTGCGTGCCGAAGCAGCCACATGCTGCAGATCGGCTTCCCCATCCACCTTGGAGGGGGTGCCAACCGCGATGAAGGCGAACTCCGTTCCGTCCAAGGCTTCTGCATACGAGGTGGTGAACGAGAGTCGTCTTGCGCCCACGTTCCGTTCAACCAGTTCCTTCAAGCCCGGCTCGTAGATGGGCATCTCACCCCGCTTGAGTTTTTCGATCTTCTCTTCATCAATGTCCAAGGCAATCACTCGATTGCCCAGGTCTGCAAAGCAGGCAGCGGTCACCAAACCGACATAGCCAACCCCAATGACACAGATTTGTTTCATGAACATGTCCTCCGGTTGCCAAGTGATCCTTCTTGTGGGGACCGATGCCCCGTTGAGAAGGCTCGCGCTCGAATCTTACCACAACCTACGCCTCTGGTGTGCAGAAGGTCATCTAGGATTTGTGACCTACATCACTTGTAAATCGAATAAATAAACTCTAGTATAATATAATTGAATTTGTGTCAAAAAGATAAAAAAACGGAGAAATGGTATGCAGATAACTCGACAAGCCGACTATGCCATGCGCGCAGTGCTGTACCTCGCCAAGCAAGGTCCCGAGCATCGCGCTCCCACCAGCCAGATTGCCCATGAACAGCGCATCCCGCCCTCCTTCTTGGCGAAGATCGTCTCGCAACTCTCCGTTGCCGGATTGTTGCAGACCTCGCGAGGGGCACGCGGCGGCGTTTCCCTGGCACGCTCTCCGGAGGAAATCACCTTGCTGGAAGTGATCGAAGCCATTGACGGACCGATCTACCTCAACGAATGCGTCATTGACCGATCCGTTTGCACCTTTGGGGAGGAGTGCCCATTGCGCCCGGTGTTCTGTGATGCACGCGCCGAAATGGTGGACAAACTAGAAAACACCACCTTTGGCAAAGTCGTCAAGTCCAACGGGAGTTCGGTTAGCCCATAGCCCCTTCTTTCGCAACCGTTCCCAAGAATCCCATTTTGCGGTATGATGGGGCTACGGAAGGTAGGTATGCCCACAGGAGTGCCCATCAATCGTCAGTGGATTTACGTCCTGAGGAACGGTGCGCTCGTGGTCGAATGGGGCGAGGACCTGGTTCAGGACTTGTGGGACGGCGAGTTCCTGCACCCGGGCAAGGGAGAGTACAGCCACCCCATCCGCGATGAAGAATTAGAACTGCTCAAGCGCGCTGGGCGTGTGGAATGTTACGATGCTCAGCGCGTCTTCGTCTTTACCCTTCCCGAACCGCCTCGGCGCACAATGGGATAACCCCCCTTTTACCTCGTTTCGGCGTATAATCCAAATTGGGAGAACCCTCTCTCCCGAAACAGGTTCAGGCGTCCTTTTTCAGGAGGTTGCAATGGTTGCTGTTCGTACCTTGCGCGCGCCACGTGGCACGCAATTGACTTGCAAATCTTGGCTCACCGAGGCTGCCTACCGGATGCTCTTGAACAACCTCGACCCAGAGGTTGCCGAACGCCCACTAGATTTGGTCGTCTACGGCGGGCGTGGGCAGGCTGCCCGCAATTGGGAATCGCTAGAAGCCATCCTGCAAACCCTGCGCGAATTGGAAGACGATGAGACGTTGCTGGTGCAATCGGGCAAGCCGGTGGCGGTCTTCCGCACCCACCCCGATGCACCGCGTGTGCTCATTGCCAACTCGAACCTCGTGCCCCATTGGGCAACGCAGGAACACTTCGATCAACTGGTCGCCAAAGGCTTGATGATGTTTGGACAGATGACCGCTGGTTCGTGGATTTACATCGGCACCCAGGGCATCCTGCAAGGGACGTATGAGACCTTGGGCTCTCTGGCTCGCCAGCGCGGTTGGTCCTCGTTGAAGGGCAAATTTGTGCTCACCGCCGGGCTAGGTGGCATGGGCGGTGCCCAACCTCTGGCAATCACCATGAATGAGGGCGTCGGTCTGATCGTTGAGGTTGACCCAGCCCGCGCCATGCGCCGCAAGGAGATCGGCTATGTGGATGTGGTGGTGAACGATTTGGAAGAAGCAATGACCTTGGTGGAGGAGGCACTCGATAAAGAACAGCCGCTCTCCATCGGCTTGATCGGCAATGCTGCCGAGGTTTACCCCGAACTCGCCTGGCGAGGCGTCACCCCAGATGTGGTTACCGACCAAACCCCGGCGCACGATGTGCTGATGTATGTTCCCGTGGGTCTGAGCGTGGCTCAGGCGGAGGAATTGCGTCGGCGCGATCCCCAAGAGTACGCCCACCGAGCCATGGACTCCATGGCACGCCATGTCCAGGCAATGCTGGAATTCCAACGGCGTGGGGCAGAGGTCTTCGATTACGGCAACAACCTGCGCCAACGCGCCTACGATCACGGCGTGAAGGATGCTTTCAACTTTCCGGGCTTCGTCCCGGCGTACATCCGCCCACTCTTCTGCCGAGGCAAAGGTCCTTTCCGTTGGGTGGCTCTTTCGGGCGATCCGCAGGATATTTACACCACCGACGAAGCGGTGATGGAACTCTTCCCCGAAGATGAGCACCTGCACCGTTGGCTGCGCATGGCACGCCAGAAGGTGCCCTTCCAAGGATTGCCGGCGCGCATTTGCTGGTTGGGCTACGGCGAGCGCGCTCAAGCCGGTTTGTTGTTCAATCAATTGGTCGCCGAGGGCAAGGTCAAAGCGCCCATTGTCATCGGGCGCGACCACCTGGATGCCGGCTCGGTTGCCTCGCCCAACCGCGAGACGGAGGGCATGCTCGATGGCAGCGACGCCATCAGCGATTGGGCGATTCTGAACGCGCTGATCAACGCCGTGGGGGGTGCCACCTGGGTGGCATTCCATCACGGTGGTGGGGTGGGCATTGGCTTCAGCCAGCACGCCGGGCAGGTCATCGTGGCAGATGGCACCCCACAGGCGGCGCGCCGCCTGGAGCGCGTCCTCACCACTGACCCCGGCTTGGGTGTGGTGCGCCATGCCGATGCCGGTTACCCCGAAGCTATCGAGACCGCCAAGAAATATGGCATCAAGATGCCCATGCTGAAGTGAGCCTTTGCTCCCTTGGTTCTTGGCAATATAGAGGATGACTTAAGAGACGATTCCCACCCCAGCTGAGCCATGCCCGTTTCACCGTGAAGCATTCCCTCCCCCTTCAAGTTCTGGCGTTCGCAGCGACTCGCACGGTATTGAACACCGCATACCGCATGGTCTACCCCTTCTTGGCGGTCTTCGGGCGTGGTTTAGGCGTTGACCTGCCTGCCCTCTCCTTGGCGCTGACCATCCGCTCGCTCTCTGGTGGGTTGGGCACCTTCCTGGCTTGGACGGCAGACCGTTACGGGCGCAAAACCGGCATGCTCTTTGGGCTCGCGCTCTTCATCCTCGGAAGCAGCGTAGTCTTTCTCTATCCAAGTTACCCGACCTTCGTGATCACCCTGGTGCTCATGGCGGTGGGGAAATACATCTTCGACCCATCCATGCAAGCCCATGTGGGAGATCAGGTGGATTATCAACGAAGAGGTACCGTGCTGGCGCTCACCGAACTGGCTTGGTCTGCCAGTTTCATCCTTGGCATCCCACTCGTGGGCATGTTGATGGCGCGCTTCGGCTGGCGTTCGCCCTTCCCATTCTTCACCCTGCTCGGATTGCTGGCGTTTGGCTTGCTCGCCAGGATGCTACCGAAAGGTAGTTCTCCTGACGAACCGGGTGTCGCCTGGGGGCACAGTTTTCGCAAAGTGTTCACCTCACCGCCCGCACTGGCGGGGCTTGCCATGGGGTTAGCCTTCAGCATCGCCAACGAGGTGGTCAACCTGGTCTTTGGAGTGTGGATGGAGCAGGACTTCGGGCTGAAGATTGCCACGCTCAGCTTCGCCTCGGCGGTGGTCGGGCTCTCCGAATTGAGCGGAGAAGCGCTGGTCGCACTCCTGACCGATCGCTTGGGCAAGCCACGCGCCTTGGCGTTCGGGCTCACGTTGAACAGCCTGGCTGTGCTGGCTCTGCCCTTCCTCGGACGCTCGCTGCCGGGCGCCCTGACGGGGCTCTTTTTGTTTTACATCACCTTCGAGTTCACTTTGGTGAGCAGCATCCCGCTGATGACGGAGGTCTTACCGGCGGCACGCGCCACGCTGATGGCAGCCAGCATCGCCGGCATGTCCCTGGGACGTGCTCTGGGTGACCTGCTCGCCTCGCCGCTCTACTTGCTGACCAAGTCACTTCCGTCGCATCCTCTGCTTTCCTCGGGCATCCTGCTCAGTGCACTATCCGCAGTGGTCTTCAACGGCATGGCTTTGCTTGCCCTGCGAACGTTGCAACGCCTGCAACGCTTCGGTTGAAGGGGACTTCTCATCGTCCTAGGAGGTCTATTTGGGTGATTTCACTGCCCCAATCCTTGGCGTGATGTGGGTTTAATCCAGTATAATCAACCGTGATGAGAAACATCTTGCCTCGAATTGCTCTGATGAGCTCGATGGGTGTCATCTTCCTGCTGGCGCTGCTCCGCATATCGGCATCTGCCGCGCCCTTTGCTCAATTCACCCCCTTTCCCACCCCCACTCCCGGACCGGATGGGCGCATCATCTACATCGTCCAACCCGGCGATACCCTGTGGCGCATCTCTGCCATCACCGGGGTTCCGTTAGACGAACTGCGCATTCTCAACAACCTCGGTGCAGATGAACCCATCCTCCCCGGGCAAGAGTTGCTGATCGGGCTAGGCGGTCCTTCTGAGGCAACCCCCATCCCCGGCGTGCCACCCACCAGCACACCGCTCCTGCCGACCCCCTCACCGCAAACCGGTTCGGGGACGTTGTGCATCATCCTGTTCAACGACGTCAATGGCGATGCAATGCGCCAGGAGGAGGAAATCTCCATTCCCGGTGGTGCCATCAGTGTGAACGACCGCGCCGGCAAGGTTTCCTTGACCTACACCACCGAGCCCGGTGCGGACCCCCACTGCTTTGCGGAACTACCCGAAGACGAATACACCATCACCGTGGCGATCCCCGAAGGGTATAACCCCACCACGGTGTTGAACTACACCCTGCGAGTAGAGCCGGGCATGGAAGCCTATCTCGATTTCGGCGCCCAGGCAAATTCGAAGACCATTGCCGAATCTCCACCCCCTACTGGCAGTGGGCGGTCACCGCTGTTGGGCATCCTGGGAGTCATCGTGCTGCTCGTGGGCATCGGCTTGGGCATCGCCTCGCTGTTGATCGGCAAGCGGTCTGCCTTGCCCCCCAAACCCGAACGCTAAATCTACGGAGGATTGAACCGGTCTCTCCATCAGGTTGCCTCGATGGCACGCCGATAGGCTTGCCAGAGCATGACGCCGAAGGTCTCGCTTTTCCAAGAGGCAGCGCGTTGCAAGGCGGCTTGAGAGAGGCGCTCGGCGACCTCTTCCACGACGAGCACGGTGATGATGGCTGCACCCAGCCCACGCGCATCCTCGGCGGGCAGCAGATAGGCCGCCTCGCCAACGATGGCGTCGGTCCAGGGATGCTCAATGCTGACGATCGGCTTGCCCATTGCCAGGGCACTGCGCAAGGTGGCGTCCCAGGGGGCAAGCCGGGCGGGATGAAACAGCGCAGTGCAATGACGATACAACGCCAACAAAGAGAGCGGCGAAACCTCCGGCAGAGAACGCACGCTCTTGGCTAGTTCGCTTCCCTCCAACCATCGTTGCACGCGTTTGCGCCCTTCCTTGCTCAACCCGGCTATCAGCAACGGGTAATGCTCACCGATGGCATCGGCAGCCCAACTCCATGCCTCAAGCAATCGCTCGATGTCGCTTCGCTCGGATGGTCCATGGTACAGCACATAGGCATCCGGCAGGTCTGAAACCTCGTCTAGAGCAGGCAATGGCTCATCCTTCAGGGCGAAGAGGGCGGGATGCACGATCGGGGGCAATCGGAGGATGGGCAGAGAAAGGGGTGGCGAGGGGAGGTCATCGCACCACAGCAGAGCGCGCAAGCGCGTCAAACCGCCGCGCCCCAGAGAGAGGCGCAAGCGACCAGCAAAGGTCGTCGCGCCGCTGCGCTGCCGATAGGCTTCATGGCTCGAAAACGACTCGAAACCGCCCGGGCTAATGACCACCTTCACCGCACCAAAGAGGGGCGTATAGAGCGTCGTCAGGTGGAGGAGGGAGACGCCTAACCGACGCGCCAAGCCGGGCAAGGTGCATTGCTCCCACCACAGGCGGGAGACCTCTCCCTCTGGGGTGGGGTGAACGTGAGTGGGCACCTCGGGAAGCCAGTCCGGCGGCTCTCCCGGCAGGGCGAGGATGGGTTGCACCTCCGCGGGCAGATGTGCCAATACGGTCAGTAGGTGCAGGCTTTCGGGAGCGTTGGGGCTGTGGACCAAATGCCAGCCATCATACAGCACAGCCAGCGACGCGCTCACGAGCCTTTCTCTTCACGCAACGACTGAAGCGTTTGCATCTTTTCCACCACGCGTTTGAGGAAGCGGGCTTCATCCACTGCCACGCGCAGATGTTCTCCCTGACCGACCTGGTCGCTCTCATCCCACGCCTGAACTTGGAAAGTGACCTTCGCCCCCTCGACCGCGATGACCTCACTGCGCACCCGCACGGTGCTGCCCAGCGGCGTGGGTGATAAGTGGCGCACGTTGATCATCGCCCCTACGCTGGTGTAGCCTTGGGGTAACCTCTCCATCAACAAGCGATGGGAGACGCGCTCCATGAAGGCGATCATCCAAGGAGTTGCCAGGACCCTCACGCCCCCACTGCCGATGTGGGTTGCGCTATGTTCATCCTGGATGCAAAACGTCTCTTCTTTGCTCATGCCGGGTTGTATGAATTCTGCTAAGTCCATAGATGCCTCTTCTCAAGGTGAAATGGATGATTCAAGATAAGGGGTGCAAACCAATTCTACCCAAAACAATCCATTTTGGGGAACGTTCACCCCGATGTTCGATGGATTACGCACCTCGTTCGAGAGACTCGTTCGCTTCAACCAAACAGGGCAGGCTTTTGAGGTAGATAGGACACAAGTACCATTGACAGAGAGACAAAAATCATTTATCCTATTATCACCATTATGTTGATTATTCTAATAGACCTTCTGTGGAGATTGGGAGAACATGAGACTCTCTAAACGCGGAGAATACGGCTTGCGGGCGATGATCGCCATGGCGCTCATCTTACATGAAGATCCCTCTCCAGGCAGGGTGGTACAGATCAAGGAGATCGCCGAACGCGAGCATATCCCGGCGAAATTCCTCGAACAAATCTTGCTGACCTTGAAAAATGCCGGTCTGTTGCGCAGCAAGATGGGCATTGGGGGTGGATATTACCTGGCAAAGCCACCTAGCGAGATCAACCTGGGGCAGATCGTGCGCGTGTTGGATGGACCTCTGGCACCGATCCGTTGCGTCAGCCAGATGGCTTACGAACCTTGTGGCTGCCCGGATGAGAGGACTTGTGGCTTGCGATTGGTCATGCTCGACGTGCGCAATGCCATTGCCAACATCCTCGATCACACCAGCCTAGATGATGTGATCCATCGAGTAGACGAGGCACGTCGCCTGCTACCAGAGGTTCAATGGGTCACGGAAAAGCGATAATCCAAAACATACGCCGGTGAACTTTTTTCACCAATAAAGTATAGTTACATAATAGACTTACTAGAATATAAAGGTGCAAACGACTCGTCAACGTTCCTTATGCTATCTCAAATACCCACTGGAGAGACATCTATGGAGTTAAGCATATTCATCTACATTCTCGTTGGATTCATCGCTCAGATGATTGATGGTGCATTGGGCATGGCGTATGGAGTTAGTTCGAACACCTTCTTGCTCAGTGTGGGCATTCCACCCGCTGCAGCCAGTGCCAGCGTGCACATGGCAGAAGTCTTCACCACCGGCGTTTCGGGCATCTCCCACTGGCGCTTGGGGAACATTGATAAGGACCTGATCAAGAGGTTATTGATTCCCGGCGTCATCGGCGGAGTGTTGGGGGCTTACATCCTCTCTTCCATCCCCGGAGAGGTCATCAAGCCGTTTGTCTCGGCGTATTTGATGATCATGGGTGGAGTGATCTTAGTCAAAGCCCTACGGAAAAACCAAGAGATCAATCACGTAACCAGTCACATTGTGCCGCTCGGGTTGGCAGGTGGCTTCTTCGATGCCATTGGCGGAGGTGGCTGGGGTCCAATCGTCACAACCACCTTGGTCGCCCGCGGCAATCACCCTCGCTTCACCATCGGTTCGGTCAACTTCACCGAGTTCTTCGTGACCTTTGCCCAGTCGGTGACCTTTATCCTCACCATCGGATTGGAATTTTGGAAGGTCATCCTCGGATTATTGATCGGGGGAGTGCTGGCTGCCCCCTTGGCAGCGTGGGCGGTTAAGCGACTGCCAAAGCGCCTGTTGATGGCTTGCGTGGGCGTGTTGATCATCCTCCTCAGCCTCCGCACCATCTATCTTACCCTGACATAACAAGAGCGTTCGGTGACTCGCTGCCTTGGTTCGGCAGCAAATTGTTTGCAGATTAACTATAGTTAGATAATAGACAAAATATACTATACTCAAGGAGCGTTAGATGAACAAGAAACGATGTTACACCATGGCACTGGGGCTGCTCATAGCCGCTCTTCTCCTAACTGCCTGCTCACCTCAGCAGCAGCCCACAGAGCAAACCAACAACCCAAACTCGCCACTAAAAGGCAACATCTCCGTATCCGGTGCCTAGGCGCTCTACCCCATGATGCAACGTTGGGCAGAAGAGATTCAAAGTCAGCCCCGCACACGGGCTTACTTGGTGGGGCAATTCTGACGAGAGGTGACCTTTGTTAAGACATTGGAAAGACAACAGAACGCCCCTTCTCCACATCTCGAAGAAGGGGCGCTTTGAGGGGTCCCCGGCTTTGCAGAATCGTGTGCCCTCATCTGAGCATATTTCTAGCCACCAGGCTGAGGTCCTGGATGTTGACCAGACCGGCAGCATCGCCGGTCAAGTTGGCACACCCGCTGACAGCGGACTTGCCATACTGGCTGGCGACTGCAGATACATCCGCAATGGTGATGACACCATCGCCGTTGACATCCCCGGCAAGCAGGGTGATCTCTCCTAAGGAGGCAGGAGCAGAAACCCCCTCTAGAGTTATCCCCACATGGCAAGGACTGGAGATGACCAACGTGTAACCACTGCCTTCGAGCGCGGCGATGTCGAACGATTCGCCCGAGGAAATCTGCTCATCCTCTTGGATGGTTGGGTTGGTCACGACGATGGTAATCGGTCGCTCGACCTCTCCACGGGCTTGCAGATGGACGCTGCCCTTGATGCCCGGCGAGGGGCAAATGGTCACCTCCACCGCGGAGATAGGGGCAGTGGGAATCGAGTTACCTTGGTTATCTGAAAGGATGAGCGGCAATGTGCTCTCGCCAAGCAAGGCGGTCTTGACCGTGGTGGGCGTGTTCAAGGCGCGGAAGGTGATCTCCAACAACGTGCCGGCGGGAAGGCTTCGTTGCGGGTCGGTCAGCGTTGCCGCGAATTCGATGCGTTGATTGGGTTGACGTTTATGGGTGAAGGTCTTGCGAGCCACAAAGGTGCTGCCCGGCAACCAAACCTCCCCTAATTTCACCTGAAGCGCCTTCAGGCGAGTGCCATCGTAACTCAGGCTGAACTGCACTCCATACAGATTCGGCACCTCTTTGACCTGGACCAGCACCGTGAACTTCTCCCCGCCACGCACTCGGGATGGCGCGACCAAGGTGACAAGGTCTTGGGTGGGTGGTTGGGTTGGTTGGATGGTGACCTCCACCGGGGAGGGCTCGGTCACGGGGATGCTCTGTGCCTGGTTATCTGCCAGGATCAAGGGGAGGCTGCTTCCCAGGCTTACCTGGGTCGTCACCGTAGAAGGAACGCTCTTGGCTTGGAAGACGACCTTGAGCAAAGAACCAGCCCCGACCGTCAGGCTGGGGTTGAACAGCGTGGCTGCGTACTCGATGGTCTCGTGGCTGCTGCCACCGGCGGTGAAGGTCTTGCGGGCTTCGAAGGGTGCTGCTGTCCAGGCATCGCCCGTCTGCAACTCGACCACCTCCAGCAATGTGTTATCATACGTCAGGCTAAATTGGGCACCAAATAGATTGGGAAGTTCGCCCACCATGAAAGCGACGACAAACTGTTCGCCTGGGGCAACGTTGGTTCTATCGGCAGCAAGCCACACCGCATCCTTGGCACGCACGGCAAGTGGCATGGTCATCGTCAACGACAAGGCGATGACCAGCGCGAGCAAATTACGAGAAATTTTTCGGAACATTTTGGACCCCTCCAATAGGTACAGAGAATTGAAACGCCCTCAACGGGTTATCATTAATATATGCAAATTAATAAATAATGTCAATAATTATGAAATTGCAAAATTGATAGAATTGCGAAACCTGCATCTCGTCTTTGTTAGGGGGCAATCTTCCCTTGACCTTCAGCAGAATGAACCCAACCTGCATCTCCCTTTATTCCAAAAAGAAAGCGTGATACAATCCTCCTCATGAAACCAGGTCCTTGGTTCCGCTGGCTCATTGGATTCGCTCTCAGCAGCCTGTTCTTCCCCCTGCTCTTCTTCATCCACATACCACCCGCCATGGGTCAGACGGAGACCATCGTGCGTTGCCGGCTCGAGAGGACGGAAATCCTCGTCGGTGAGCAGACAACCCTATATATCGAGGTGCTCAACGTCTCCAATCTCTACGGTTACCAATTGGACTTGTACTTCGATCACGATGTGGTGCAATTGAGCGGCGTGCAACAGGAGGATGTCGAAGGCATGGTGCTGGGCGATTTCTTGAGCCCGGATTTCGTCGTCAACAACGAAATTGACAATGCCTTCGGCGTGGTTTACTTGGCGCTGACCCAGATTGCCCCAAAGCCGGCGCGCAGCGGCTCCGGCGAACTTGCCAGAGCCACGGTGAAAGCCACCGACTCCGGGACCTCAGAGTTCTCGCTCGAACGAGTCATCTTAGCAGACGTGGAAGGGAATGCGATCGATCGCCGCATACAGGAGTGCGTCCTAAACATCCTGGAGCCGGGACAACCCACCTCTACGCCAACGACGACGACCACTCCCCCAACGGCAACTCCTACCCCAACGGAGACCCACACACCTACCAGCACCACACCCGTCATCGGCACACCCCCCACCCCGACCCAAACCCTCACCCCGACCATCTCACCGACTCCCAGCATCACCCCCAGCCCTACCTTCACCCCCATCATTCCGACAACCACGCCAACGCAAACCCCTGTGCCTTTTTTGACGGCGCTCGCTTCGGTCATCCCCACCATTGTGGCGGCTTACACCTCCACCCCTAGCCCGACCGCCCAACCCAGTCCATCCCTTGCCTTCACCTCCACCGCGCTTCCTCCTACCCCCACGATCGACCCTGCCCAACGGCAAGCCCAAGTGTTCCAAACCGGGCTATGGGTTGCCCTGGCAGCCGTCTTGCTCGCCGGGTTGTTCCTCCTCTTCAGCCTGGTGTGGCAACTGCGCCGACCGCGTTGAGACAGCCAATGACGATCAAACCAAGATGACAAAAAACATGCGGAGAAACCGTGCAGAAAGGTAGCGATAAATCCCCCTAACTTTGGATGGCTGAAGGCTTGCTTCATCCATCCACAAGGCTTCAAACCCAATGCGAATCATATCCAGACTCTTGCGCGTTCTATTGGTGTCCCTCCTCATCTACCTCGCCCTCGGTCTTGCCTTCCATTTCACATGGCAACGCACATTGGAAGCCTGTCGGCAGGAGCGGATGGCTCGCGGTGAGTTTGTCGAACCACAGGTGTTCTGGGGTCCGATCGCCCTCGTCTTCGATGTCACCTTCTGGCCGGTCTATGCCTGGGCGAATCTCTACCACTTTGGGACACCCTTCTCGACCCCCTGCACCCACTGATAGATCACCCTGCTCACACAGGTCGGTTCATTCCGTCGCCAGCCTCAGGCATCCTTGTGAGGCATCATTCAATGGAAAAGGTCGTCACCTGGGTGGAGACGATTTGTGGTTCTCCCGGCATCAAGGTTGCTCCTGTCTCGCCGGAGGCGAGATCGCTTGCCCTGGGCACTTCCTGATAATATAGGCTGGCATGGACGGTGTACACCCCACCTGGGTGTGCTTCGCGCAAGTGGACGGTGAATGCCATCTTCGGCAGCATGGTGCCGATGATCGAAAGATTGGCAACCTCTTCGCCACGCTCATTGAGGATGCGTATCTCGGCATGGGGGCGCTTCTGGAATGGAGTGACCTCCAGATATACGCGCACCCTGCGGCGGTCGTCCCATGGTTCGGCAGACAAACGCCGAATGCGCACCTGCTCCGGAGGCAGTGGAGGATCGTTGGGGTCTGGAAAGAATAGGCTCATCGGGTGTTAGAAGGGCATTATACCCCCTCTCCGCTTGACTTCACAAGGAGGCTCGTTAGCCACCTCTCCAGAGCGGAAAGACCACGTGGAAGAGGATGTCGGTCCAGAAGTGAATCCCCACTGCAGTGACCAAGCCTTCTCGCAGATAAGACCAACCACACACCAGACCAACAAGCCCATTGAGCAAAAAGAGGTATGCCAGCAGCAACGGTGGTATGTGGCGGAGGTCGATCGCCCCCAACAGAAACATGAGTGCGGGAAGGTGAGCCGCAGCAAAGGCGAACGCAGCCAGGACATTGCCTAGCCACAGAGCCACAGTGCGATGGCGCCCTCGGCGCAGGATGAAATCGAAGAGGACCGCCCAGAACCGCTCCGGCAGCGATTGCCCCTAATTGCCAGCGAGGCGTATCCACCACTAGCAATGGATTAGGTTGAACCGGGGTGAGGCTTTCCGCCGGGAAGCAGAGATAAACCAACAGGGTCAGAAGGGCATATCCAACGATCAGCCCGCTCAATAGAAGCAACTGTGGACGATGTTTTCTCACCATGGAATCACCTTTGTGAAGTATATCCCCAATGTCTCTTTTTACCACTCCCCAAATTCGCTTCCCCAATCCGCTCCATCCGTTCCCCAAAATCCGTTGCTCCATCCGTTCCTGCCTCCTCCCTGCTACGCCTCCACCCGTGCAGGAGATGGCTTCGCTTCGCTCGCCATGACCATTATGATGTC
>FWPU01002640.1_pt1 | contig 48472 bp, 45 predicted proteins | sample 2228361 | NCBI WGS metagenome assembly FWPU01 (sample SAMEA103939777, study PRJEB20133) | metagenome
GGAATCTCCAAAATACGCAGGAGCTTCAATTTTTCAAGGTCTAATTTCATCCAATGAGAGCCGGACTGAGCTCTCACCCGTCACTTTTGAGATCGTACGAGTTTCAGGATCACTTGGGTCAGCACCTGTGTTGCTTTTACTAAATCTTCCGGGATGATATACTCATCAGGAGCATGAGCCATACTGATCGTACCTGGCCCATAGGTCAGAGTGGGAATCCCGAGATTTCGAACCAGATAATGGGAATCAGCAAAACCGGGAGAGATGACCCGGGTGGGTAATTGGCCATAGATTTCCTCGTGGCAGGCAGCGACAGTCTCGGAAAGGAGATGATCCACCGGGATATGCGCAGGTTCAATCCGAAGGGGAGTAGATAGCGTGACGCGCAGTTCTGGGTCTTCCCTCTGAAGATCGGCAATCACTTCCTGGATTTCACCATACGCCTCCTCCACCGTCTCTTCAGGAATAAGACGCCGGTCAATACTCATAAAACACTCGTCAGGAACCACGTTGGTCTTAACCCCTCCCCGCACCACCCCGCCAATCATGAGGGAAGGACTTTGCTGGATCGATTCGATCACCGGAAATTTGGTTTTCTTGCTGTGCAGTTTTTCCTCCAATATTTTGAGAGCGGAAGCAATTTTGACGATCTTTTCAAAGGCATTGATTCCCTTATACGGCACACTACCATGCGCCGTCTTCCCTTTGGTTATAAATTCTACCCAGAGGACGCCTCGGTGTCCAATCTTGACCAGATTGGGCTGAGACGGTTCGGTAATAATACCATAATTTGCCCTGATAAGACGTTTTTCAGCCAGATAACCCATCCCAGCATGACCACCGGTCTCTTCATCAGGAGTAAAGGAGAAGGTCAGATCCCCTTTGGTCTCGATCCGTAAATCGGCCAGGGTCTGGATTACTCCCAGAATACTGGCAATTCCTCCTTTCATATCCGAGATCCCCAACCCATAGAGTTTGCCATTTTCGAGCACTGGCTGAAAAGGATCTTTAGTCCATCCACTGCCTGGAGGCACCACATCGAAATGCCCGCTAAGATGGAGACCAGCATGCTGCGATTGACTTCCCAAGTATCTACCGATAACACTCACTCGGGGAGAGGATTTACCCCAGGGGTAGAGCTCTTCTGCCCGCGACTCCGGCACCCGTACCAGCTCGGCCTGACAATTGAGACGCTGCAAAGTGGTGATCAGATACTGGCAGAGATCTTCATAGTGATCTCCCGGAGGGTTCACCGTAGGAATGCGGACTAATTCCTTACAATACTCGACAATCTGTTCGCCAATCTTTTCTATATGTTTGACAGGTTCGGTCATTTTTTTCTCCTTCATGTCAGCCCTGGGAGGTCTTTCACTCTTGTCTTGTAAAGCCATTACTCATTAGGATATAATAGATACCCTACAAAGAAGGTGCCGGAGAGGACAGGAAGCCTGTCCTCAGATCGAAATATAATCCGTTTGTCTCTCTCATCATAGGGAAATTTCTCTGGGAATCAAGAAAAAAACGGTACAAATTAGTGTTTGACTCCATAGAGAGTTTTTGTTACTTTAAGCAGAATGAAAAATGGAGTAGGTTATAGACACGCATTGCTCTGAAAGGAGGTTCATTCTTGCAAGTATTTGATTACGCTTCGCCTCAGACTGTGCAGGAAGCCGTCTCTTTGCTCGCTCAGCATGGAGACCGGGCTCGTGTGCTCGCTGGTGGGACCGATATCATCGTACAAATTCGAGAGGGTCGTCGAAGGGTAGATCTTCTCGTTGATGTCAAGAATATCCCTGAACTGAACGAGTTATCGTACGATCCAAAGACTGGTTTCCGCCTGGGAGCGGCGGTGCCATGCTACAAAATTTATGGGAATGCGGAAGTAGCCGCAGCCTATCCAGGCTTAATCGATGCAGCTACACTGGTGGGTGGAATCCAGATTCAAGGGAGAGCCACTCTGGGTGGGAATCTCTGTAATGCTTCTCCAGCCGCGGATACGATTCCTCCTCTGATTGTGCTCGAGGCCACCTGCCTTATTGCTGGTCCACAGGGGACACGTGAGGTTCCGGTCGAGCAATTCTGTACTGCCCCTGGTCAGACCATCCTCCAAAATGGAGAATTTCTCGTCTCCTTCCATTTGCCTCCTCCGCGCAAACATTCCGGCGCATATTATCTTCGTTTTATCCCACGGAATGAAATGGATATCGCGGTTGTGGGAGCAGGGGCCTCTGTCGTGTTAAGCGACGATCATACCCGCTTTGTCTCGGCTCGCCTCGCTTTAGGGGCGGTGGCTCCTACGCCTTTACTGGTGACCGAAGTGGGAGAGATTCTAGCTGGAAAAGAGATCTCGGATGCAAACATTCAAAAAGCGGCGGAGGCTGCTCAGGCAGCGGCAAAACCGATTGACGATATGCGAGGAACTATTGAGTATCGAAAACATCTCGCTGGTGTATTGACCCGTCGGGCACTTCGTGGTGCTATCGAACGAGCCAAGAAGGAGGCATAAGGGAATGTCACTCTCTACCAATGGAAAAGTTAAATCGAAAAAGGTTCATGTGCAGACACGTATTAATGGTGAAGAGGTCGAATTCCTCTGTGAGCCCCGTCAAAGTCTCCTCGAGGTGCTCAGGGATATTCTGGGCCTTACTGGAAGCAAAGAAGGATGTAATAATGGAAACTGTGGGGCGTGTAGTGTCATTGTGGACGGAGTGCTGGTCGATGCGTGTCTGGTGCTGGGGGTTGAGGTGGAGGGGAAAGAGGTGACCACGATTGAGGGTCTAGCCACTCCGGAAGGACTCCACCCGCTGCAGCAGAAATTTCTGGAGCATGCTGCTTTACAGTGTGGGATTTGTACCCCCGGCTTTATTATTGCAGCAAAAGCTCTGCTGGATAAGAATCCCCATCCCACCGAATACGAAGTACGCTATTGGCTGGCGGGTAATCTCTGTCGATGTACCGGGTATGATAAAATCATTCGAGCCGTCTTGGATGCGGCCCAAGCAACGGAGGCAAAAGCATAATGACCACACCAACGACGACACAGGCAGCAGCACAAGTAGAGGAATATAAAGTAATTGGAAAGCGTCCTATTCGTCATGATGGGACGGATAAAGTCACCGGGAGGGCGATTTACGGCGCAGATATCCAGATGGCTGGCTTACTCCATGGCAAGATCCTGCGCAGTCCGCACGCACATGCTCGAATTAAATCTATTGATGCGAGTAAAGCCCTGGCCTTGCCTGGTGTCAAGGCGGTAGTAACAGCCAAAGACCTCCCCTCTATCGGGGATAAAATAGCCGACCTGGGAGAGGGAGCGGTGAATCTCCGGTTTTTGAGTAATAATGTCTTGGCTGATGATAAGGTGCTCTATAAAGGGCATGCAGTGGCAGCAGTAGCGGCCACCAGTCCCCATATTGCTGAGGAAGCGCTTGCTCTGATTCAGGTGGAATATGAACCCTTACCACCGGTGCTCGATGTGCGCGAGGCGATGAAAGAAAATGCTCCCCTCTTGCATGAGAATCTTACAACCGAATCGCTAGGGGAAAAGACGGAGAAAGTGAGCAATATTGCTAAACACCTCCAGTTCAAGATCGGTGATGTAGAAAAAGGGTTCCAGGAAGCCGATATTGTTCTCGAACGCGAATTCAAAACGGCTACTGTGCATCAAGGTTATATCGAACCCCACAATGCCACAGCACTCTGGAATGCGGATGGCCACATTACTATCTGGTGCAGCACCCAGGGCTCCTTTACGGTACGAGAACAGGTAGCCGAAGTCCTTCAGATACCGGTTTCGCGGATTAAGGTTGTCCCGACTGAGATCGGAGGGGGATTTGGTGGTAAGATTCAGATCTATCTGGAACCGGTCGCCGTGCTCCTGTCGAAAAAGACCGGCCATCCGGTCAAGATAGTTATGAACCGGGCAGAGGTTTTTGAAGGTACCGGTCCTACCCCTGGCTCCTACATTAAAGTCAAGATGGGAGTAAAGAAGGATGGACGGCTTACCGCTGCCCAGGCCTATATGGCTTATGAAGCTGGCGCCTATCCTGGATCACCGATCAATGCAGGGTGTATGTGTATTTTTGCCCCTTATAATATCCCCAATGTGTTGATCGATGGGTATGATGTGGTAGTCAACAAACCGAAAACTTCGGCCTACCGGGCTCCGGGTGCTACCAATGCGGCCTTTGCCAGTGAAACGGTGATCGATGAGCTGTGTGAACAGCTCAAGATAGATCCACTGGAGTTCCGTCTGAAAAATGGGGCAAAAGAAGGAGATCGCCGGGCTGATGGGATTATCTACCCGCGGATTGGGTATCTGGAAACCGTGGAAGCGGCTATGAAGAGTGATCACTATAAAACCCCTCTTACTGGGCCCAATCGAGGACGGGGAGTAGCTTCTGGTTTCTGGTTTAACGTTGGACTCCAGTCCAGTGCCACCATCAGCGTCAACCCGGACGGTACTGTAAGCCTGGTGGAAGGTTCCACCGATATCGGAGGGACCCGCACTTCCGTGGCCATGCAGGCGGCAGAAGTCCTGGGGATCCCGGCCGAGGCCGTACATCCCTCGGTGGTGGATACTGAGTCGATAGGTTTTACCTCGGTCACCGGTGGAAGTCGGGTGACCTTTGCCACGGGCTGGGCTGCTTATGAGGCAGCGCAGGATGTCAAGCGCCAGATGATCGAGCGAGCGGCCAAAATCTGGGAAGTATCGCCAGAGGAGGTGACCGCCAACGATGGGGTATTCCGGTACACAAAGGATCCAAAAAAACGGATGACCTTTAAAGAATTGGCTGGAAAGCTGACGAAGACCGGTGGGCCGGTTATAGGCCGTGCGGCTGTGGAACCACGTGGTGTTGGCGGGGCATTTGCGACCCTCATTGTGGATGTGGAGGTTGATCCGGAGACAGGGAAGACTCAGATCCTCCGTTGCACAGTGGTCCAGGATGCGGGTAAGGCCATCCACCCCAGTTATGTGGAAGGCCAGATGCAAGGAGGCACGGTGCAGGGTATCGGATGGGCGCTCAATGAGGAATACTTTTACACCCCCGATGGACGGATGGCCAATGCCAGTTTTCTTGATTATCGTATGCCAACTACGCTGGATCTCCCAATGATCGATACGATAATTGTAGAGGTCCCAAATCCGGGACATCCTTTTGGAGTGAGAGGAGTTGGTGAGGTGCCGATCGTGCCTCCGGCAGCAGCGGTGGCCAACGCCATTTACCATGCGGTCGGAGTGAGGATGCGCGAACTACCTATGTCTCCGCCGCGTGTAATGAAACAAATCCTGGCGAAGAAAGGGTAAGTTCTATGCCGGTGGTATGGATCCCCTCGTTGATGCGATCTCTGACCGGTGGCGCAGAGCAAGTAACGGTGTCGGGCACCACCCTGCGGGAGGTGCTCGACAACCTGGAGAAAGCCTATCCAGGGATCAGAGAGCGTCTCTGTGAAGATGACCGGATCAAACCCCATCTCGCGGTGGTAATCGATGGGGAACTGGCGGAAGGCCTGCGTCAACGAGTTCAGGAAAACAGTGAGATCCAGTTTATCCCGGCCATAAGTGGGGGATTGTTATCCTGAACATGGCTTAATGAAAGAGAGAGGAGGAGTGGAGATGTCGAAAAGGGTGATAGGTACTCTGGTATTATTCGTGGTGATCTGTTTAGTATCAATAAGTGCTACTGGACAGGTGGCTCCTCCTCTTCGTCTTCTTGATCTCCGTTTTGGCACCATGGTAGAAAATCGGGAACTCCGTGAAGAAGGCACGGTGTTTCCGTATGGAGTGGGACGAGTCTATGCCTGGACGGAGATCGCTGGAGCAGGAGAGCCTACCACTATTACCCATGTCTGGTATGTCGATGGCCAGAAGGTAGCAGAAATCCCTCTGAAGGTTCGTGGAGCCCGATTTCGCACCTGGAGTGCGAAACGCATCTGGCCGGGAGAGTGGAAAGTGGAGGTACTAGGGGCGGATGGAAATTTCTTAGGTGAAGAGAGTTTTATAGTAGAAAGGTAAAATACCTTACACCTGTTCTGGGGTTTACTGGTGTAGTATTACTGTCAGGCTATATCCCGAGAAGCTCTATCATCTCAGGAGATTATCTGCATCATCGATCGAAGGATCAGTGGAAGTGGAGGTATGTTCTATCGGTTTGGTGAGTATACTCTAAACACGGAGACGAAGGAACTGCATCGTGCTGGAGTCCTTATCTCGCTAGAACGCAAGGTCTTCCAGGTACTCACCTATTTGGTCCAGCACCGCAATCGGCTGGTTACCAAGCAGGAGCTCCTCGATACACTGTGGCCTGCCGAGTTTGTGACTGAATCCTCCCTCACGCGCTGCATTGTCCAGGCTCGCAAAGTGCTGGGTGACCACCGTCAGGCTCCCCAGTATATCAAGACTGTCCATGGACAGGGCTATCGCTTTGTGGCTGCCGTTACCGAACACTCCGCTCTCCCCTCAGAGGCTATAGCTCCAACACCCTCTCTTCCTCTCCCCTCTGCGGAGGAGTCTCCACCTGAGCCTGCAGCAGTCATACCTCCTCCAGCTTTATCTCCCCAAGAGCACGAAGAGTCTCGGGCGGAGCCTGCAGTCCCTCTAACCCTGGCAATCCACTCTATCTCTGAGACAGGTGCTCTCTTCCAGCCTATACCGGTTGGAGAATATAAATCTATTACCGTTCTCAGTGGGGCGCTCGCCCACACAGCGGTTCTCATTGAACATCTCGGGATCGAAGGGCTGCAGCGTGTGTTGCAGACCCTGTCTACGGCCGTTCATACCATCGGAGAGCGCTACGAAGGCACGGTCTATCTGTGGACCAATGACCATTTTATCCTGCTGTTTGGTGCACCAGTTGCCCAAGAGGATCACGCGTACCGAGCAGTACTGGCAGCGCTTGCTCTCCAACACCAGTTACGCGAGGAGTGGAGTGATCACCTGCCTTTCCTCCAGCTTTGTCAGGGCATCGCCAGCGGTGTCATGATTGTGAGACACCAGGAGCAGGCTGAGGTGGGATCCGCTCCACTGTCCGCTACCGTGCTCGGAGAGACCAAGACCATAGCGACCCAGCTCCAGTACCTGGCCGAACCGGGAACCATTCTCCTCAGTGCAATGACCGCCCGGCTGGTGCAGAAGGTGATCCAGGTGGAGGAAGGCGGGTCGCTCCCGGGGGGCAAAGGGTCTAGACCGATTCGCACATACCGAGTGGTAGGGGTAAGGCCAGCAGATGCTCGGCCAGGAGGGGCTAGGAAGCGCTCTCGGACCAAGTTTGTAGGTCGGGAAGGAGAACTCGCTCTCTTATATCAACGCTTAGAACAGGTGTGGCAAGGATATGGGCAGGTGGTGATAGTACGGGGGGAACCGGGAATAGGGAAATCCCGGTTGCTCGCGGAGTTCCGGCACGGCGTGAAGTACCAGGAGGTGACGTTTCTCGAAGGGCATTGTCAATCCTATAACCAGGCGACTCCCTATCTACCAATTCTGGAGCTCGTGCGACAATTTTGGGAGATCACCCCCGGAGATGATCCAGCCTGGATTCGCCAGAAGGTCCAGCGAGGACTGCAAGAGGTGGGAATAGCCCCAGAGGAGGGAGCGCTGTATCTCTTGCCGCTCTTCGGTGTCGTAGATCATCCTGACCGATTGGCTACCCTGAGTCCACAGGCACTGAGGAAGAGAACATTCGAGACATTACAGCAGCTCTTTTTCCGCCAGAGCCGGTACCGTCCAGTGCTCCTCGTTGTGGAGAATGTCCACTGGATCGATGCAACCTCAGCAGAGTGGCTCTCCATGCTGGTTGAACGATTGGTCGGTGTTCCTCTCTTTCTCCTGGTGACCACTCGTCTCGGATACCAGTGCCCCTGGATGCATAAGTCCTATGTCACACAGATCGCCCTGCAACCGCTCACTCCTCCGGAGAGCCAGCGGGTGGTACAGGATGTTCTGGGGAGTACTCGACTGGCTACTCCCCTGGTGCAGCGTATTCTGGTCAAAGCAGAGGGGAATCCGTTCTTTCTGGAGGAATTGACGCGGACCGTGTTGGAACAGGAAGACCCTTCGGAGGCCCTGCCGATTCCGGAAACCATTCAAGCGGTCTTAGCCGCCCGGATCGACCGGTTACCCCTTGAGGCAAAGCGCCTCCTGCAAGTAGCCGCGGTCATGAGAGGGATGGTGTCCTTTTCCCTCCTGCAGGCCGTCACCGCACTCCCTGCGGACATGCTCCAGCATACTCTGACCCAGTTACAGGCTGCAGAGTTCCTGTACGAGACGCAGCATGAGTCCGATTATAGCTATATCTTTAAACACATCCTGACGCAGGAAGTGGCTTATCACTCCTTGCTGCAACACACTCGGCGGCAGTATCATCAGCGCATTGCAGAGGTGTTGGCCGCCCAATTTCCGGAGAGAGGGGACATGCAGCCTGAACTGTTGGCGCATCATTATACCGAGGCCGGTCTTAGTGCCCAAGCCATCATCTACTGGCAACGGGCTGGTCAACGCGCTCTGGAGCGCTCGGCTTATGTAGAGGCCATCAGTCATTTGACCAGGGGACTAGACTTGCTCCGAACGCTCCCAGAGACACCAGAGCGTAACCAACAAGAGTTAGCCTTGCAGACCGCGCTCGGCCCAGCGTTCATCGCGATGAAGAGCTGGGCTTCCCCAGAGGTCCAACAGGTGTATACACGGGCGCGGGAGCTCTGTCCACAGGTAGAGAATAGCCCACAGCTCTTTCGGGTACTCGGCGGGCTCCGCTCGTTTTATCAAGTGCGGGCGGATTTACCTGCAGCGCGGGAACTTGGGATCCAGTTGCTGACTCTGGCCCAACACCACACCGATGCTGCACTGCTTCCTGAGGCCCATCGTGGAGTAGGCATGCCTCTGTTCTATCTCGGAGAATTCGTCTTGGCTCGTGAACACTTTGAGCAAGGGATAACCTTTTATGATGCCCAACAACACCGCTCCCAGGCTGTCCTCTATGGACAGGATCCTGGAGTGATCTGCCTTGTCTGTGCCTCCTGGGTCCTGGGGTTGCTTGGGTATCTGGACCAGTCCTTGCAGCGGAGTCGAGAGGCGTTGGCTCTGGCACACGAGCTGTCTCATCCCTTTAGTCTGGCCTATACCCTGGGTTTTACGGCGATCCTGCATCAACGGCGTCGAGCGATCCAGCCAGTCCAGGAACTCGCCGAGGTCATGATTGCTCTGGCCACTGAGCAAGAGTTTACGACCTGGGTAGCTACTGGATGGATGTTACAAGGATGGGCACTCACTGCGCAAGGACGAGCAGAGGAAGGACTGACCCAGCTAGAACGGGGTTTGACCACCTATCAGGCGACCGGCGCAGCATTGGGTAGACCCGAATATATGGCCTGGCTCGCCGAATCGTATGCGAAGCTTGGGCAACCAGAGAAAGGATTAGATTTACTGGCTGAAGCATTGGCGCTCGTACACAAAAACCAGGAACGCTACTTCGAGGCAGAACTCTATCGCCTCCAGGGAGAGTTTCTGCTGGCGCAGAAAGGTGCAAGGGGAAAAGGGGAAAAGGGAAAAGGGGTATCACGCCTCACACATCACACATCACGCATCACGTCTCACGCAGAAACCGTCTCCGAAGCGGAGGCCTGTTTTCAGCAGGCCCTGGACATCGCCCGGCACCAGCAGGCCAAAGCATGGGAATTGCGCACCGCCATAAGCCTAAGTAAACTGTGGCAACAACAGGGCAAGCGTGAAGCGGCCCGGCAACTCCTGGCCGAGATCTACGGCTGGTTTACCGAGGGGTTTGACACCCTCGACCTGCAGGAAGCCAAGGGGCTCCTGGAAGCCTTCTCCTTTCCTTCTTCCGCTTCCACTTAGTTCCTCCGAATTTCCTCCGGATTTCCTCCGGATTTCCTCCGGATTTTTCCCACTCGCTTATCGTATAGTGTCTCCCATAAGCAGGAAAACAGGGCACGGGTCAGAGACCCCACTGCCCAACCCGTTGGAGAGAGGAACACCGTTTCCCACCTCTACCCCAGCTCCCTTTTTGTAGAAGAAAGGAGGACTCCCATGTTTATCATGTCTTATGTTTACCGACGCGGTATCCTGTGGAGTGGCCTTCTGATCCTCAGTAGTGCCCTCCTGGTGGCTTCACCGTGGAGCGCTACGGCTGCCACTCCCTTCGACGACCTTCAACAACAGATCGATGCCCTCAGCGCACAGATCACTACGCTTCAACAACAGGTGACGAGCTTACAAACCGAGAACACCACCCAGCAGGAGCAGATCACTACGCTTCAACAACAGGTGACCACCTTACAAACCGAGAATGCTGCTCAACAGGCGACCATTGCCGCGCTGGAAGCGCGGGTCAGCGCCCTCGAAGTCAGTGCAGTGGGGGATCTTGATGCCCGGGTGACCGCATTAGAAACCAACCCAGTGCTCGCCTTAGGCCCGTTTGTCCAGGTGGAGTTCAATGACCTCAACGGATTGGGGGGGGCCGCATATTCTCTGGACCGGCGTGAATCTGCATGTACGCAGTGGTAGCGGGGCTACCGACGATACCGGGACACCGACGGGCTTAGGCAACCTCATTGTCGGCTACAACGAGCCCCCTGCTGATCTGACGCTAGAGGAAGGGGACCGGGGAGGCGCGCATAATATGATCATCGGTGCAGAACACCGCTACAGTAGCACCGGGGGCCTGGTGGCCGGGGTCCGGAATACCGTGCGTGGTCTCTCCGCCAGCGTCAGCGGAGGCAGGTTCAACACGGCCAGTGGGTCTTCAGCCAGTGTCAGTGGGGGAGAGAGCAACGTAGCCAGCGGCAATAGAGCCAGTGTCAGCGGGGGATCGGCCAACACGGCCAGTGGCGATAGAGCCAGTGTCAGCGGGGGTGCAAGTCGTACGGCTGATGGGCAGTTTGATTGGAGGGCTGGTGGCTTATTCGAGGAGGAGTAACTGGGTTGTATAAGGGAGGATCGCAAAATCATGACGTGCTTCTCTTGTAGCATGGTAGCTCCTCGATGACTTGGAGAGGCGCTGCGTGCTGTGCCCCGCAGGGGGCAAGGCCAGCCTTGCCCGACCAGGCCGCTCAGACCGGTACCGTCCCTGGTCCGTGGCTGCAGCGAGAACCGCTGCGGTAGCCGTGACACCCTGCCACATGATCGCCAGGCGGGGAGGGGTGATCAGCGTGCTGTCCCGCATGAGAGTGACCGAATGGGCCGAGGCGGATCTGGCCGAGACCCGGCGCACGTCGCGATTGGTGGACCGGACCACCGTGGTGGTCACGAAGCCCACCGCTCCCCTGTTTGCCACGCTGCTGGTCTACAAGCAACCCTTCTTTTTCGGAGAGCACGGGTGGAACTTCAGCGGGTCCAGCCAGATCATTGGAGTGATAGAGGAGGTTGTGACTAGGGATGTCCCAAGCTCAGCCAGCCACTGGAGTAGCGAGGGCTGATGAGGAGAAAGGTGACAGATATGGTGTCTCCTCACAGCAAGAGAACAGGTAAGGGGAGGGCTGGCCTGACCTGGGAGGATTCAGGTCAAAAGTGCCATCCCTGAGGCCTTTTACATCATCTGACTAAAAGAGGAGGTATCAATGATGCAGCGTGATATTGCGAGCCGTGGGTATGCCCATCCTGAGGTGTTAGTGTCTACCGAATGGGTAGCCGCTCATGTGCATGATCCAAGTATCCGGATTGTGGAATCCAATGAGGATCAGTTACTGTATCCATCCGGGCATATTCCTGGGGCGGTACAGGTCGATTGGACCACGGACCTCAACGATCCACTGCGCCGGGATTATCTGGATAAACAGGGTTTTGAAGCGCTGATGTCCCGCATTGGCGTGGCAAATGACACCACCGTGGTCTTTTATGGCGACAAAAACAACTGGTGGGCGTGCTATGCCTTCTGGGTTTTTCAATTATTCGGCCACAGCAAGGCCAGGATCATGGATGGGGGGCGGTTGAAGTGGGAGAAAGAAGGGCGTCCCCTGACCCGGGAGATCCTCACGTATCCTCCAACGACCTATATAGCGCCAGAGCGGGATGACCGCACGATCCGGGCCTTTCGAGAGCAGGTGTTCCAGCATGTGCAGGCGCAGCTTCCGCTGGTGGATGTGCGCAGTCCCGCGGAGTATAGCGGAGAGCGTCTCCACATGGCCGATTATCCGAATGAAGGGGCTTTGCGTGGCGGCCATATCCCCGGGGCCAAGAATGTACCCTGGAGCCGGGCTGCGAACCTGGAAGATGGGACGTTTAAAACAGCAGAGGAACTGCGTGCGATCTATCTGCAAGAACAGGGGTTGAAGCCAGAGGATCAGGTGATTGCTTATTGCCGTATTGGTGAGCGCAGCAGTCATACCTGGTTTGTGTTAACCCATCTGCTCGGCTTCAAACATGTCCGGAATTATGATGGGAGCTGGACCGAATGGGGGAATCTGGTGGGCGCCCCTATTGAACGCAGTTAGTCCGCTGTTGTGGAAAACCTCGGGCACCTTAGTGCCATCAAGAGAGATCTTTGGAGAGGAGAAGGATCATGAAACGGCCCAGAGTATTCCAGTCTATCCTGTTGCAGTGCTTTATCGGCCTGGTGACCGGATATTGGCTGGCCTCGGCTAACGCCCAGACCACCTATACGCCCCTCATCCTGGAGCACCCCACGCCCCAGGCATTCGCCTCCTTTGGCTGGGCAGTGGCCGGGGTGGGGGATGTGGATGGCGATGGCACCCCCGACCTCCTGGTCGGGGCGCCCTTCCAACCCGTGGGCGACAATACGAACCAGGGTCAGGCCTTTGTCCTGAGCGGGGCCACGGGGAACCTGCTTTTCACCCTCAATACACCCGACGAGGCAGAAAACACCCTCTTTGGCGCTGCAGTGGCCGGGGTGGGGGATGTAGATGGCGATGGCACCCCCGACCTCCTGGTCGGGGCGCCCGACCAAACCGTGGATGGCAATGCTTCCCAGGGCCAGGCCTTTGTCCTGAGTGGGTTCGATGGCAGCCTGCTGCACACTCTCAACAATCCCACGCCCCAAGCAGACGCCAGGTTTGGCGCTGCGGTGGCCGGGGTGGGGGATGTGAACGGCGATAATATCCCCGACCTCCTGGTGGGGGCGGACGAGCAAGACGTGGACGGCAATAATAGCCAGGGCCAGGCCTTTGTCTTCAGTGGGGCCGATGGCAGCCTGCTGCATACTCTCAATAACCCCACGCCCCAGGCAAGCGCCTCTTTTGGCGCTGCGGTAGCTGGGGTGGGGGATGTGAACGGCGATGACCGCTCCGACCTCCTGGTGGGGGCGCCCTTCCAAGACGTGGACAGTAGTGAGGAGCAAGGGCAGGTCGTGCTCTTTGTCAGCATGATCAGCGAAATCATCGAAGTGACCGTGGATATCCTGCCCGAGACTATCAACCTCAAGACGAATCGCTGGATCCGAGTTGCCATCTTGACGACTCCAGCCTTCGACGCCACCCGCGTGGACCCCTCGAGCGTTCGGTTCGGTCCGGTGGGTGCACAGGCTAACCGGATGCAGTTGAAGGACGTTGATCGCGATGGGGATACCGACCTGTTGCTGGGCTTCAGGACCAGCGAGACTGGGATCGCATGCGGTGACACCGAGGCGAGCCTCACCGGACAGACCTTTGCCGGGGAGTCGATCTCCGGGTCGGACAGCTTTGTCACCAGCGGCTGTTAGTAGGCGACAGGCGGCCAGGAGCAGGAGGAGGCAGGACCACTCCACGCCCAGGCCGGCGCCACTTTGGGCTTTGTGGTTCTGCGTAACGACTTGAACGACTTTGCATTGACACTGATACAGAAAAGAGGCATGAGGATGAATTGAGAGTAACGTTTACCTGAAACATTCATAGCTCCAACATAAGTTACGGATTCAAATTCTGTTTTGTGAGGAGAGCAGTATGAGCACACGCAAAATGCAGTCAAGACCAACCACGCTTACCAGAAGATTCCATGCCATGGACTGTTGGGCAGGGCTCCTGAGTCTGGCTTTCGTGGGCTTGATGGTGTCTGCAGAGGCTGACTCCGCGCAAGGATATATCGGATATGAAGTCTGGCTCAGCGATCAGGCCAATACTCAGGGGATTTCGTCGAGCTTCCCTAATGGCACACACGGAGGAGCGATACGTATCTACGATGGGGTAGATCTGGAGCAAACCCCGCCGGTTAACAATCCTCTGGTGTTAGATGCCACCACGGATCTGTTCCCCGATGCGGATGGCTCTACAGGAGCCCATGTCTCGCGTATTCATGGGATTCTTCCAAGCCCGGATCATCGATACATGGCGCTGAATTTTGTAGCCTCAGGTCATCTGGGTATTGTCGATGGGGAGACGAAGTTACCGGTCTGTCTCTTTCGCACCACTGGTACCTCCACAGGCCGGCAAAACCACATGAGTTTCTGGTCTCCTGCCGGTGACAAGGTAATTGTGGCGAATCAAAATGGGCGTATGCTGGAACGGGTCGAGGTCATCCGCGACATCAATGGTGCGGTGATCAGATTTGACTTCAATGCCTCCGCCAGCCTCGACATGGTTGGCGGGAGTGGCCGTGTTGTTGCCCAACCCATAGCAGCTGACATGGATCCGGACGATGACATCGAATGCACAGTCAGTGGTGAGGTGGCCGATAATCAGCCGACGACCACGCCTACCAGTGCACCTAAGCAGGCAGCCGGAATCCGCCCAACTAACACAGTGATCTGTCCGATTCCTGCGAGCAACAACCGGCATGTCTTTGTGACCCTGGGTGGGGGAGGGATGTTTGTGGTTGATATCTATGCCACGCCGATGGCGATCGTGGCTGAATATGACGTGAATGTGGTGCATGCAGCCGGATGTGGAGACGTTGAGGCTGCAGGCTTCATGCACCTGAATACCGGGACACCTGGGCCAAATATCTCGGAGTTCACGATCTACCGCTTCCCGCTCGGCTATCCGTCGGCGCCAGCGTTCAATCCACCCAATATCCCGGCGCCTGTAGCGGTGTGGGAGGATCCGGATAACGGCAAGATTGCCGGCATTGATCTCCCCTTGGGAACCAATCGTGATGCCCATGGCCTAGTGTTAGTGCGCCATATGGTCTCGGGTGTACCGCGTTACCTGCACCAGATGGATCGGATCCGCAATAACGTCGAGGTCTTCAAGATTGCCCCACCCTGGGATAACCTGGCATTCCGCCACGAAGGGACCTACAGCTTGACCACCACAGGGATATGCGGCATGACTACCGGTGCAACAACGAGCAACGATCCCACCCCGGACCTTGGCGATCTCTCGGTGGCGGGGGTCCCGGATGGTGGGCGTATTTACGTCGCGTTACGCGGCCCATTTCCGCTTACGGTGAGTCATGCGGCAAGCGGGAGCTGCCCGGGACTCGGTATCATCACGCTGTCACCAAACCGCAAGAGTGGTACATTGGCCCATGTGCTTCCTACAACAGTGCTCGATTTCACTGAAACGAAGAACCTCAGTGATCCGCATGCCGCGATCGTGCGGATAAAAGCGGAGTGATCGTAAAAATTGGGGTCGGACTGGAACGGCAAATCACTTATGCTGTGCTAATCGAATCTGCGCCTGACTACCCAGCAGAATGGACGACCCCCAGCGTAGACTCTGTGTCTTTGTGTGGGGCAGTCTCTGTGGCCGCCGCTCACCGGGAGCATGTGCGCTGTACATGGCCGATGGCTCAGAAGGTTGATCCCTCTATCAAATGTTCGCAGAGCCGATGGTGAGGAGCAGGGTACAGATATCTTCGTGAGGTGGTATCTGAAGGAAGCCTCATGTATCATCACCCGCCTCGAAAAATCCTCCCAATGATCCAGGTATCCTTATCACTATCAAAACGTCCCTGGTGAATCCAGACTTCATGAGGAAAGGTGCCGGCCAACACAGGATTGGAAGGGGGAAGATAGGGATAGGGGGTAAAGCGGACATCACCTTTCTCCCCCACCTTGTTCCTCCCCCCACCAGGGGGGAGGAGAAGAGCCAGCAGAAATCTTTCCATGTCCCTGGTCCCCTCTCTACTCCTCTAGTCTCCTTCTGTTGGAATTTCAGAGAGGCTGTGTGCTTTTCCAATTGACACATCTCTTCAATTCAGGTAAGTTATCTTATAAAGTCTCTATGAAAGTGACCGTATGAGTATCTTAAGTAAGTATCACTAAGAATTTTTCACAAAAGCCAGAGGTAGGGTGGGCTCCGCCCACCAACGCAGCCAGGGGTATTCTTGGTGGGCACAGCCCACCCTACATTTTTATGGCGGTGAAGAGTGCAAGAAATTTAGTCATAGTTACTTAAAGATTTTATTCCAGAAGGGTGTATTGTATGCCCCTGTCATATGCTGAGATTTTTGAATCCTTTCCGGCAGAGCTTCGGCTGCCCATCGCTCGTCTTGTGGATGCCTTCAAGGAAGAGTTCAGCGTTACTCGATCGGATTTCGAGGGGCTGAAAGAGAGTGTGCAGAAGCTGGCGGAAGCCCAGACACGTACCGAGATCCAGGTGGCGCGGCTGGAAGAGAGTGTGCAGAAGCTCACCGAAGCGCAGCTCCATACCGAAACCCGGCTGACACGGCTGGAAGAGAGTGTGCAGAAGCTAGCGGAAGCCCAGATGCGTACCGAAACCCGAGTAACACGGCTGGAAGAGAGTGTGCAGAAGCTGGCGGAAGCCCAGACACGTACCGAGATCCAGGTAGAAAAACTCGCCGAAGCGCAGAAACACACGGAAATGCAGGTGGCAAAACTCGCAGGGGCTGTAGAGGATTTAGCCCAGACACAGAAACAATTTCGCCGGACTTTTGATATGCAGGTGGGTGCCCTGGGGGCACGCTGGGGATTGCATGCCGAAGAAGCTTTTCGTCAGGGGATGCGGAGTATCCTCCAGGAAGTGGGATTTACTACGGAACGGTTTCTGGAATATGATGTGGACGGAAAAGTATTTGGGCGTCCTGACCAGATAGAGCTGGATATCGTGGTAAAAGATGGTAAGCGGATTGTTGTAGAGATCAAATCTTCTCTGGATAGAGGAGGTACCCATCTTTTCCATAATAAGGTGGCTTTTTACACTGCAAAAACTGGTCGGGAGGTAGATCGCAAGCTGATCATTACACCGCATGTGGAGGAAGGGGCCCAGGAATTAGCCACTGCTCTGGGGATAGAGATTTGTACCGATATTACGGAGTTACGGTAGTGCTTTGCCTGGAGATCTACTCTAGTTCTTGCTGCTCGTAGATTCCTCAAGGGGTAGCCAGCCATCTCTTCTATGACGGTCTGCTTCTGGCCCAGAATAGAGTCGGTCATTACCGATTCCCTTTCCTGTGCGCTACCCCTTGCTCCCTCTCCTCTCTCCTTCTTTTTGAAGAATTTGCTCCGAATTTCCTCCAAACTTTCCCACTCGCTTCCCGTAGAGTATCTCTCAACAGCAAGAGAACAGGGTAGAGGCTAGAGACGTTCCTCTCCGATTCGTTGAAGAGAGGAACTCTGTTTCCATACAAGGTCATGGGACAGTGCCTTGAGGGTCTTGGTTATCAGGGTATTCCGATATCAGAACGCCCGGTCCACCACCAGCACGACCTTACCTTCCCCCTCCAGAAAGGCGGTAAATGGACAACCCTTCGTTGCGCTCCAGGAAAGAGCGGAAGACAGGTCCATGCTCGCCATCCAGTAATGCACAAGAGGGCACAGAGATAAAGCAAGATCTTGTGGTGGCATTTCAGAGCGATGACCTACTTGACATCGTTGAGAAGTTGTCGTATGCTATTGTTCCTTGTCAATGAACTCATAGCGAGTATTTCTCTCTCATCATCCCGTAGTATAGCGAAAGGAAGTTCAATCGTCATCCTGAATGTAGTGAAAGACTTCTCCTAATGTGTTCCCAAAAGAGGAGATTCTTCGCTGCGCTCAGAATGACATGCTGAGGCTTACTCGCTACGAGTTCAATACTATTTGCGAAAGGAGAGAAGATACTGAATAAGGTAGCCTGGTGAAGTACAGCGGTAAGGTGAGCTGTCGAAGTCTCTGGACTTCTACCCTCTTAAGCGAGGAAGAGAGAACGGTTTTGTTGGTATGATCCCCTGCAAAGCAACTACAGGCTACAGTTAAAGGCAAGACGGAGAGGAGATCTATGGAGGAGTTGTCCTATGGAGAGGGGCTGCTAAGCCCTTATCGGGTATTGGACTTGACTGGTGCTGAGTGCCTGCTATGTGGGAAAATTCTGGCCGATCTCGGAGCAGACGTCATTCAGATTGAACCGCCCGGTGGTCATCCTGGACGGCGGATGGGGCCATTTTATCACCAGGAAGTTCATTCTGAACGAAGCCTCTACTGGTGGGCCTACACCGCTAATAAGCGCAGTATCACGCTTGATATTACCCACCCTGAAGGCCAGGCCTTGTTCAAACGTCTGGTGGCTTCAGCAGATTTTCTCCTGGAATCAGGTGCTCCAGGTGAACTCGCCACCCTTGGGCTGGGTTATGAAACCCTGGCCGCAATAAATCCAGCCCTGATCATGGTTTCCATCACCCCTTTTGGTCAGCACGGACCTTATGCGCACTACAAAGCCCCGGACATCGTCGGCGTGGCCCTGTCCGGTTTTATGTACGTTACTGGCGAGCCTGACCTTCCTCCGGTACGTGTTGGGTTCCCCCATTTTTATCTGCATGGCGCTGGGGCTGGTGCCAGTGGCGCAATGATCGCCCACATGCATCGCGTCTTGACTGGTAAAGGTCAGCATGTCGATGTATCCTGCCAGGAGGCTATGGCCCGTGCCATGGCCAATGCTCCACAAAATTATGCTATGGAACGCTCGATCATTCGGCGCCAGGGAGCCTATCGCCAAACCGGGTCAGCAACCTTTATGCGCCTCACCTGGCCGTGTAAAGATGGCTATGTGAATTTTCAATTTTCCGGTGGTCAGGGCTCCGGACGAGGGGTGAACAGTTTGGTACGCTGGATGGCCGAAGAGGGGATGGGCAACGAAGCCCTGGAAGCGGTGGATTTTGTTGAGCTGGGCTACGGCACTATCACTGCCGACATGCTGGAGTGGATGGTCCCGCCAATCGAAAAATTTTTGTTGAGCAAGACTAAAAGAGAGCTTTTTGAGGGGGCAGTACAGCGCCGCATTTTGCTGTTCCCGGTATCCACGACCCAAGACATTGTGGATGATCCGCAACTGCAAGCCCGGCAATATTTTCAGCATATTTTTCATCCCAATCTTTCGGAATCAGTCACTTTCCTGGGACCATTTGCCAAATTGAGTGCCACACCCTTGCAGTTACGCCATCTCCCTCCCAAATTAGGGGAACATAACAACGCCATCTACCACAACGAACTCGGCTTACAGTTCGCAGAGCTGGCCATGTTGCGGGAACAGGGGGTCATTTGACAGACTTGACTATGGTACGGTATTACCGCCTGTACGGACCATTTGCTACCTGGCTCCCTTTGCATTTCAGCAAGAAAATATATCTTAGCGCTACATCGTCCTAGTCATGAGGATATCATCATGCGACCACTCGAAGGGTTAAAAATTCTCGATTTCTTCTGGGTAGTAATTGGCCCGATGACTACCAGTTATCTCGCCGAATATGGTGCCACTGTGGTACGTATCGAATCGCGTGGACGGCCCGAAGTCCTGCGCACTGCTCCTCCTTTTGGAGGCCGACAACGCGGTCTAAACCGTAGTGCTTACTACGCCAATTACAACGCTAATAAATACGGATTCGGCCTCAACATGGGGCATCCCAAGGCTATGGACATCATCAAACGCTTTCTCCTCTGGGCTGATGTGGTCACCGAGAATTTTACGCCAGGCACTATGGAAAAGTGGGGATTGGGTTACAACGATATACGTGCCATCAAACCTGATATTATCATGATCAGCGCCTCTATGCTGGGGCGGGGTGGGCCGTTCTCCCGACAACCTGGCTTTGGGCCCGTGCTATCCTCCCTAAGTGGTATGACCGACCTCACTGGCTGGCCAGACCGTACCCCTAGCACACCTTACGGGGCTTATACTGATTTTGTTGTACCACGCTTTGCCCTTCCTACCCTCCTGGCCGCTCTGGATTACCGTCGCCGTACCGGTCAGGGACAGCATATCGATATTTCCCAGCTCGAAGCCGCTTTGCATTTTATGGCGCCACCTGTACTGGATTGCGCCAACAACGGCCATGTGCAGACCCGCAATGGCAATCGCCACCCCTCGGTAGCCCCGCATGCCGCCTATCCCTGTCTGGGAGAGGACCGCTGGTGTGCCATTGCCTGTACAACTGAAGAGGAGTGGCAGAGTCTATGTGAGGTGATGGGGCATCCGGCCTGGACGCAAGAGGAACGTTTTGCCAGTCTGTTTCGCCGCAAAAAGCACGAGGAAGAGCTTGATGCTTTGATAAGTGCCTGGACACGGCAACACGACGCTTTCACCTTGATGAACATCCTCCAGCGTGCTGGCGTGCCTGCAGGAGTGGTCCAGACCAACAGAGACCTTATCGAAGATCCCCAGTTAGAGCATCGCGGCCATTTTATTTATATGGATCATCCTGAGGTCGGCCGGCATCCGGTGCAACGTTCGGAGTTTCGTCTCTCCGAGGCCGAAGCAGAATTCCTATGGCCAGCTCCAAACCTTGGCCAGCATACAGTGCAGGTGTGTAAAGAAATTCTCAATATGTCTGACGATGAGATTGCTCGCTTGGTAGAAGATAATGTGCTGGAGGTGGATTCGGGAGAGGAGACAAGCTAAGGATCTTCCGCTGGGCAAGTACACCCTGTCCAGGGCTTGCTATACTCCCTCAGCAGGCAGAGAGTCCAGTTGGGGAGGGCCCGCTATGAGGGAAATTGTGATTTAAACAGGCACAGTGTATTTTAGAAGGTCATGAAGAAAAAAGAGGAAACACTTTTTCGTAGATAGTAAAAGGAGATTCTCGCGTTTTTTGTAAGGCTTCTTCCAGAAGAGGCCGTCCTTGCCCTCCCCCTCCATTATTGAGTACGGCTTCAAAAAAACGTTCATAAAAATGGTCCGGTTCGACCACCACTTCTACCTTGAACTGCATCCTCTCTTGGGGAAGCTGTTGCTCATAGGAAAATGAAGAGGATTCACCAGGAGGAATACGCGTATCATAGAGTTCCTCGGCGAGATTCAGAGCTACTTCTCGCCCAATAACCGCTTCCTGCAAAGTCTCGGCTATGGGATTGCCCGCACTATCTATGAGATGCCCTCGTACAAACACTTTGGGGGTGACATAAGTTGGGAAATAGTGTCCTACTCCAGTATTGGCTACCGTAATAATTGCCTTGAACGTCTCCCCGGGCTGATAGGTTTTCTTGGGTATATCCACAGAAATAGTGATCCCTTGCTTCACCATCTCTGGATCATGAATGCCACGCCAGAGATGGCGACGGTCTGGCATATGGCAGGTTTGACAGGCAATCCCCTGAGCTGGATACTGACTGTTTGCCCATTCCTGATAGGTATTCTCCAGGAGTTTTCCATTGAGGGCGAAATCATTTTCCTCGAACTGATGACACCCACGACAGAACGCGGACTTGGTGAAGGCGGTCTCGGCGATAAACCCCCCATGGGGAAGATTACCATTGATCTTGCCACTGACAGTGGGCTCTGTTTTTCGAGGAGGACCAAAGCGCTGATGCTGCCGGACATGACAAGCAGCACACACCAAGCCCTGTTTCTGCAATGAAGCCTCAAAAAAAGGATTCTGCTGAAATCCTTGCCCATCAGGTTGTAGAAGCACATTTTGTTGCTCAGCAAGTGGTGTATGGCAGGACCAGCAGAGCTGTGCCGTAGCTGGATCACTCTCTACCATATCGATCACTTGTCCTAATACTCCCGGTCCCATGCTCTTACTGTGAATAGTCGTTTGCCAGTCCTGATACTGGAGAGGATGACAATTCCCACAGGAGGCTGGATCAAGGGAAGCTTCCAGGGGAGAAAATTTCTCTGGTGCTGGCCCTTGTAGAGGAATAGGGCGCTGCCAATGCTTCGCCAAAAACTGGTTTTCGGTCTCGCTTGGAAAAGCAGAAGTGGTTTGCTGTCGAAAGGCATAGACACCAGCCAGAGTGCCAACCAAAAGAAGCAAAAGAATACCCAGCAGGGGTTTCCATTGAAATATCCGACGTATCCCTGGGTTATTCTGGTGGTGGGATTTCACCGCAGCTCCTCTACACAACGAAAACCAATGAGAATATGTTTCAGCGAAGCGGGGCGACAGTGACGCGCTGCAGCGCGTGTTACTCCAGGATAATCATCCCACGAGCCCCCCTTGACAATGAATTTCGTAGAATCAGAAGGACAGGGAGTACCCGTCCACTCAAACACCATACCTGCCATATCATACACTCCATATGGACTCCTACCCTCAGGAAAGCTGCCCACTGGCATAGTATCATATGGTCCCCAGTCTGCACTATTCAGACGATCGGGATCAAAGGTATTGCCCCACGGAAAGATATTTCCCTTGCTCCCTCGAGCCGCTTTTTCCCATTCCGCTTCTGTGGGAAGTCTCAAGAAACGATGTTCCTGGGTCCCTCTCCACTGACAAAAAGCAGAGGCATCTGACTGAGTGACCAAAACCACAGGATGTTTTCCCCGCCCTGGAGGAAAGGTACTCCCTTTCCAGAGAAAACGTTTGACCGTCTCATAAGGATGAATAAGACCATACCTCTCCCAGGTAGAACGATCGACAAAGGGAGGAGGATGATTGGTTGCATCTACAAATGCCTTATAATCCGCATTGGTCACCAGATACAGATCAATCTTATATGCTGGGAGAAATACTTCTCGGCGTATTTCATTAGCAAACCATTGATATTGACGTGCAACGGAACTCCCTCGCTCCTCATCCAGACGATATCCATACTCTCTTTCTTCCGATGTACTGCCCATAAGGAAGGTCCCTGCAGGGATAGACACCATAGGGACAAGGGATGAAGAAACAGGAGAAGAAAGAGTGTGTGCCGCTGGAGGCGCTGTGCCTTGTCCAGAAGCGATACAACTCCACAGAAAGATAAAGAGGCTTAGTAAACCTTTGCGCACTTTTCTCTTCACATCATCCCTTTTACCAAGAGACTGGTCCCTTGTCAAATTTATTTTTGTGCGGTTCTTTTTCTCATCAAAACTCCCGGGGTCTTCGCTGCACTCAGACACCCTGGGTTGAGCACTGGAAGGAACCACTAGAGATCCCAGGGGCCGTGTGGAGACAGTTCCCGGGAGTCTCCTGGATTACCCACCATTTCAACTTTACCAAAGCGCTAGTACTCTGGTATCTGGTAACTTCATTTTGAGTGGTCATCCTGAGCGGAGCGAAGGATCTCCGCAGCGCCACAAAGAGATGCTTTGCCTTCGGCTCAGAAGGACAACTGGTCAGAACTGACTTACCAGAGCATTAGTCTATCCTGAGTTTAAAGAAAAAGAGGGGAAGCGAGGAATCAAAGATCATTCACCCCCTCCCCTCTCGATGCAAAAACTTTCCTCCCTTTTTACTGCTTCTTGGCTCCACACGGATTACAGGGGTTTTTTACCTTGGCGCCGCACGGGTTACAGGGATTTTGGGCTGCACAGGGATTGCAGGGATTTTTCATCTTAGCGGCACACGGGTTACAAGGATTCTTGGCCGCACAGGGGTTCGTTTTAGCCGCGCATGGATTGCACGGATTCACAGTTTTCTTTGCTGCACAGGGGTTCGTAGCGGCTGTCTTCATATATTCTTGCTGTACCACCTGAGTAGTATAAGCAGTCAACGCCGCTAATTCTCGAGAATCCCAGGGGAGCGGTTTCGACGCCATGGGGACCAACAGACAGAACTGGATCATCTCGTCCGCATTCACTTGAGCGAGACCTGCCTGGGCTTTGGGCATTGCTACTGGATGTGGATACGGCTGGGCAAAGGTAGGATTAAAGCTTGCACCACCGACATGGCAGTTTTGACAGGCGAGTCCATTTGTGCTGAGCTTCGGATCATTCCATAGTCGTTCACCCTCTTTGATCAGCGTAGCTTGATCGGCGACAAAGAGTTTAGTCCTAGCCGGACGACTCACCAATTTAGGATTTACTCCTCCACCCGCCGCACAGGGATTTTTGGCCGCACAGGGATTGCAGGGATTTTTCATCTTAGCGGCACAGGGATTGGCGGCACACGGATTCTTGGCTGCACAGGGATTACAGGGGTTTGCTTTTGCAGTACAAGGGTTTACCTGTGCCTTGGCTACTTGGACCATTGGTGTTGTATTCGATGCACTGGCCATTGGAGTTGAGCTCGTATATGAGACAACAGTGAATACCAGCAGGAGCAGCATGCCACTAAGTACCGCAAATAAACCAATTGGTCTCTTTTTCATTAGCGAATTCCTCCTCTTTTATTTCCTAGGGTACCGACTTTATAATTATGTAATCTGTAGATATACTATATAACACGAACTACCTTCTATCTATTTCCTATTTCCTTCTGGAATGCCCTTTTCTGAATGACTCCATACCGAATGGGCCTCAGAATCTCTTCTGAGACCCACTTTTGCCCGAAGATGACCACCAGACTTCCCTCCGTTTCGTTACCCAAACAGAGCGAAGGGAAATCCATGGTCATTCAGGATAGCAAAGAGAGCTCTACTCTCCATGAGTTTTAAAACTATCGGGCTTCGAGAAGTTGTTTGATGAGCTCTTGAGCCTCCTCTCCAGACCAATCTTTAATTCCAGCTCCTCCGGCAATGACTTTGCCTTGTCGGTCTATCAAGAAATGGGTGGGAGTACCGCGAACCCCATACAAAGAGCCTATGTGAATCAATGGATCCATAAGTATCGGAAAACTCACCTCATATTCCTGTTTAAAGCGTTGTACCGGAGATGTTTTTTCTCCAAGATTTACGGCGAGCACAACAAAATCTCTCTCCTTAAATTGTTGATAGAGTTTTTCTATAGAAGGAAACTCCTTCTGGCAGAACGGTCACCAACTTGCCCAAAAGACGAGAAGTATTACTTTCCCTCGATAGTCCTCCAGAGCAACAGGGTTCTCCTGAAGATCAATGGTAGCAAAATCAGGAGCCATAATACCCGATGTAAAGACCACTAACCCAAAAGCTTCTAAGGAGTTGTCTATAGTCGCTGCTCCTGACCATGTTCCCCAGAGCAACAGGACAAGAGAGAGTATGACAATACGGGGAAAAACCTGAGCTCTCATTTCTTTTTACTCTTTATCCTTCTCGATAAAAGTTTCCCGGATATACCGAATCACACTCCAGATCTCTTTATCGCTGAGAATGTGACCGTAAGATTTCATCGTATCAAAGTTCTTCTTTTCCGTAGCCCCGATCCGTCCCTCCTTTATTAACCAGAAGCGAAAGTCATCACTAAAACGGGCCATGAGTTGAGCATTCGTATAGTCTGCCGGAGGGGGCTGGATTTCGCTGATAAAACGCTTTGGAGGAGGTTGAATGCTGATCGTTCGATCACCATCACCTCGTCCACCCTTCCCATGACATACTGCACATGCCTCATCAAAGATTGCTTTAATTTCTGGATCCGGAGGCTCCTGGCCATTCAAGAGAGCATGTTCTAATTCTATCAATTTACGGATCTGGTCATCCTCCAGAACATCGCCAAACGATGGCATAGCCACTGCTTCCAGCGGGGAGTCTGGTACCTCACCTTTGAGTACTTCCAGTTTGCCGTATTTCACCACTTCATACATGTAACGATCTGTAAATCGGGACATATAAGCAGGGTTAGCAAAGACCTGTGGCCTTGGGGTCGTATTTAACCAACTGGGACCTTTCCCATCCCCTTTTATTCCATGGCACGAAAAGCATATCTCTTTATAGACGCTTTCACCGAGTGCCAGATCGCCTTTCTGCTTCGCTAAAGTAGTAGCTTTATCCCCGGCTGTGCCACCTCCTGTACTCGGCTGAGGTTTTTCTGCTTCGGCCCTCGCTTGTATTCCCAGAGACTTTCTGGTTGCCGCATCAAGCACGCCGGTTGTGGGTAATCCCTGCGCCGCTTGATATTGTCTTAAAGCTGTTTTGGTTCGGGGACCAAGCAGCCCATCAATCGGACCGGGATCAAATCCAGCCGCTTTGAGACGTTCCTGGGCTTGCCGTATCTGCCAGGATTCCTGAGCAATCACGCGAGTAGAGCAAAGTACGAACAACAACATCCCTACCACTAACCAACAGATCTTGGCATTCTTCATGCTACCTTACTCCCTTTTTCTCATGGTTTCCATTCGAAGACTACTTTACTCTCTCCCTGGGCATTGACCGTGACCTGCTGAGTCTGTTTCCCCAAGGTTTCATGCCAGGCCTCGAGGGTATATTTTCCTGGAGGCACATCGGTCAAAGTGAAAGCTCCATTGGCATCCGTTAAGGTATAATACGGATGTTCAGTAACAATAAACCAGGCGCTCATCCAGCCATGAATGTCGCACTTCACCTTGATAGTTTCAGGTTTATCAAGAGTAAAGGTCAACTTTTTTCGAAAACTGGGATGGGCTTTATTGATGATTGGATTAACCGTACTGGCAGTGTGGATATTGTGCATAACCTTGTCATGATTCAACAGGTCAATTGTACTCCCCGCCGGGACGAGCAACACATGTGGGCTAAACCAGCAATCTTTTTGGATAAGGGTGGGATTTTCCTTCAGAGGGGGATGAGGCTTTCCCTTTGGAATATCGGTCAGGGATAGTACGACATTTTTGATACCTCCAGAGTCCGACACAATGAGAGCCTCTGAAGGTCGTGTCCCGCTACCACATACTCCCTGGTCTCGGGTGATCTTCAGCGGTTCCGGTGGTGGAACTGAACCGACAAATTTAACCGTTCCGGTAATTTTCCCACCATTTTGGACTTGTATGGCCTCATAGGCTTCTCCACCACTCCACAATCCCCCTACTAGCCCACAGACCATGATCAGGGGCATAAGTTTTTTCCATATACTCTGTGTAAACATGATTTGTACCCCCTTTTCCTTTTCTCGCTCTGGTAATTTTTTTCATGGGTAACAGGACAAACCTATCCTGTAGACGCAGATTAGATATGAGAAAGGTGTATTTTCAGCGACAGGGAACGTGTACATTCCCCTGTCGCTGAAGACCTCAACCGGCAAGAAAATGTAGGTAAGTACCGATCTCCAAGTCTAGCGCATACCCATCTTTTTCTCCAGCTCGATGCGTTGCTTTTCCCAGTCAAGCATCGCTTGCTTGACGTCAGGGGTCAACGAAGCGACGTAGGCATAAAGATCGATATACTCTTGTGAGTTAGGATCCATTGGCTCACGGCCAAGGAATACCGTGTTTCAAAGGTCATTCATTGTACCAATGGTTGCCAGAAATCCCGGCCCAGCAATCCGCGGATAATGCTTTGCTGCTCCAATCAGGGATGGAATAGGGATATTCATGCGCAACCCGGTTGCGGTTACGGCCGTTCCTCCGATGGTACCACCGCGTGGATGGCATCCTGCACAGCCCAATTTATTAAACAACTCCTGTCCCCTCTGGATGGCATTCTCTACTGAGTCATTGTGTTTGAGCGTCTGGAAGTACGGCCCCATTTGGATAGACTCTTTTGTCGCCACCTGCCCGGCAGAAGCAACCAAGGAGAGCAACAACACGAACCCCAAACCCACTGTCATCACAGCCATCACCTTATGCATATTTTTCACCTCCTTTCTCCTTTACATTCTGCTATTCATCCTCTGGCTATCGACCCACATAACTCTTCTCTCTATGGCCTCCCAGCAGAGGAAGTCTCTTGCGTATCTATTACGTGCTGGACAATATTCATCCATGTCTCACCCCCATCAGCACTTTTAAAGAGAAGACCACCACTTCCGGCGTAGAGGGTCTTCGGATGTCGAGGATCCACTACCAAAAACGTCACGGTGAGATGAACCCCGTTTTCTAGAAAATTCCACTTTGCTGAAGAGTGGGTATAGCGAAACACTCCACTGATCGTACTGGCATAGAAGACCGAAGGCCGAAGAGGAGCGACCGCCAGGGATAATACAGTAGGAAGAGTAGAAAACCCTTGATTCTTCGCCTGCCAGCTCTCCCCTCCATCCTTACTTTCAAAAATCCCACCTCCTACCGTACCAGCATAGAGGATTTCTGGCTGATGCGGATCGATGGTCAAAGCCCGTATTTGGAGAGTAGGCAATCCTGTGCTACTGAATTTCCAGCTCTCTCCACCTTCTGTGCTTTTAAAGATACCACCAAAAGTTGCTGCATAGAGAATGTGAGGCTGGACAGGATTGATGGCTAGAGCACGGACATCCCAATGGGATAGCCCTTGATTGATCTGTTGCCACTGCTTTCCTCCCTCCAGGCTCCTGAAAACTCCCTGGTCTGTGCCAGCGTAGAGGAGATCAGGGGTTTGAGGATGGACCACGAGAGTGCGAACATTTCGATCTTCAATTCCCGTACCACTTTGCTGCCAGCTTTCTCCACCATCCCTACTCTTAAAGACACCAGCATCTGTTCCGGCAAAGAGCGTGGTAGGGGTCTGTTCATCGATAGCCAGAGCCAGCACTTGCAGGTTATTCAATCCTTGATTCCGCTGCTGCCAATGGAGGCCACCGTCAGTACTCTTAAAAATTCCTTGCCCAAAGACACCAATGTACAAAGTATCTGTCCGAATCGGGTCCACAATGAGGGCCAGCACTACCCCACCAAAAGGTCCATTATGCATGACAATATGATGTGCTTCTGCCACAGAAAAGAGAAAGGAGAAGACCAGCAGTACTGTAAAGAAAAATCTTGGATAAGAGGCAGAAATACTTTGCATATAGTTTCCCTCGATCCTCTCTTTATTCCTCTTATCGACCACCCCGGAAGCCCTCGGTTGAGACTGGCAGCCTAGATGTGGAACCCTCCTCAATCCTCCGTGTCTCAAAACAGGGTGGAGAGGCGAGGTTTAGAATCGCCTCTCTACCCTGTAATTTCCTTCTCTCCAAAACAGGCTCACAATTTTGGTCTTTTCGCTTGCTCTGGAGTTAAGGTTTTGGCCGCACAGGGATTCAAAGTTTTGGCCAAGCAGGGATTGAGAGTCTTGGCCGCACAGGCATTCAAGGTTTTCGCGGCGCAGGGATTCAAGGTTTTCGCCGCGCAGGGATTTAAGGTTTTCGCCGCGCAGGGATTTAAGGTTTTCGCCGCACAGGGATTGAGAGTCTTGGCCGCACAGGCATTCAAGGTTTTCGCGGCGCAGGGGTTGAGAGTTTTGGCGGCACAGGGATTGAGAGTCTTGGCCGCACAGGCATTCAAGGTTTTCGCGGCGCAGGGGTTGAGAGTTTTGGCCGCACAGGGATTGAGAGTTGCAGCCGCACAGGGATTCAAGGTTTTGGCGGCACAGGGATTGAGGGTTTTGGCGGCGCAAGGATTGAGAGTCTTGGCCGCACAGGGATTCAACGTTTTCGCGGCACAAGGATTAATAGCCTTTGCGGCACAGGGATTACAAGGGTTGGCCGCTACTTTTTTCACTGCACACGGATTCTTGGCCGCACAGGGGTTCATTTTTGCGGCACAGGGATTACAGGGATTTGCTGCCTTCTTGGCCGCACAGGGGTTCATTTTCGCGGCACAGGGATTGGCTTTGGCCGCGCAAGGATTTGCGGCACAGGGATTTTTGGCCGCACAGGGGTTACAGGGGTTCGCAACAGCTTTCGCTTCTGCAACATAGATAAACACTGCCTCTCGCTCGGTTCCTTTTACCAAAGAGGAAACGGTAATCGGGCCCCCTGGTTTTACTGCTTCAAGAGAGGCTTTTTGCGGGCCAACACGTACCGATACGAGCTCTTTCAACCCTAAACTAACCTTCTCGCTTCCAGTGTCCACTACTATTCTGCTGGGATCTACAGCAGCTACTGTGCCGAGAACCATATCCGCTTTAGCAGTCGGTTGACTCATTCCCTTCGCGGCACAGGGATTGGCGGCACACGGATTCTTGGCCGCACAGGGGTTCATTTTTGCGGCACAGGGATTACAGGGATTTGCTGCCTTCTTGGCCGCACAGGGGTTCATTTTCGCGGCACAGGGATTGGCTTTGGCCGCGCAGGGATTCACAGCCGCTAATGTCGGTTGCTTCGCCGCGCAGGGATTGAGGGTTTGAGCTTGTTCAGGCGTGAGTATTTTGGCCAAACAGGGATTCAAGGTTTTCGCCGCGCAGGGATTGAGAGTCTTGGCCGCACAGGGGTTCACCTCTGCTTTGGCTACTTTGACCATGGGAGTCGGTTTTGAAGTACTGGCGCTCTGGGTCGGACCTGTACAGGCGATCATGATAAACACGAAGAGAGACAGCATGACACTCATTACCATCATCATCTTTAATTGCCGTGGTTTCATAACTGGCCTCCTTTCTAAGGATGAATTGATTCAGGGAGAAATATGCTCTCTTTCGTATCTTACCTTGGTCTCAGAGTCCCATGTCTTTCCTCCTTCCTTATTTCTATCACAGGACTAATCAGGAGAGTACCTGCAAAACCTTCTCTCCAAAGGGTTATCTCAGGAGAGAACCGCTCCTCCTCTCGGCAATACTCCCACCAGACTGTCACTCTCCTGTCCTTCTATGCATTTACAAAGTGAAGCAGTTTCTTAAACCTCCCCACTCTGCCTTTTTGCCACTTTACTTATTCAACCCCCAAATCTTGGTAAATTAAATGGGCATTGCTTGTAAGGCATAGCGAAGTAATTCTTGTTCAGGAAGATTCCCGACAAAAGCACAGGACATCCCATCATCTTTCCAAAGTACCGCCGTGTATCCCTTCGCTTCACCCACATAGATAGAGCGGGATCCAATTTGTCGATTTGTAGGTAGTTGAGTAACCGGTTCCTGGTCTATCTGGATGAGCAGGGAGAAAATCTCGTTATTCTTTTGGTAGAGAATGTTGGCTATTTTTTGTTTATCGACAGTTTCGATCCAACCACCCACAAGTGTCAATTCAGGAATGAGTGGTACAGGAACCGAAAAGGCTAGTTTGGCACTCAGCCATTCCCGAACTCGTGCAGGATCTGAGCTCGAAATCCCCTCTACTGGTCGATGTGTCTGATAGCGAACATGATACTCTACCGCTTCTAACAGCGGGGCTGGGGGAGAGAGATAGGTTATCCAGAAAAAAGCAGCCAAGAGGAACAATCCGACCAGTGCTGGTATCCAGATTTTGGGAAGAAAATATCGCTGCCAGATAGACTCCCGCTGGCTCTCTTCCCTATCGAGCTGAGCCATCTGAGCCAGGATGCGCTGTCTGAGGCTTTCTGGCGCTTGTACTCGCTCGCTGGTACTCTTTAACAATTGTTTTATCCGGTGCTGAACCCTTACGATTTGGCTGCACTGCTGACATGCAGCCAGATGGGATTCAATAAGACTTTTCGTATCTTGATCTAATGCGTCATCTACTAAACTCTCTAAATATGGTCTAACTTCCCAACACTCCATCTACTGGATCCTTATGTCTAATGTTACCCACTGATCTCTGTAGTCTTTAGAGAACTACTACACTGTATTGTTTTCCAGGTAGAGTATCCCTCCTCTTTCTGCAGCAAACCAGAGCTCTGCACTCCAGCATCAGCAGATGGTCTTGAAAAAATCTCTTCACGATACATTAGGCCAGTCCTAAGAACCTCTCTCCTCTTCACAGTAATCTAGAAACAAGAGAAGCGATAGAGCACTAGGGGCGTATAGTGAGCCCTGGATGTTGCCGCCAGAAATAGATCCCCATCACCGCAGCGGCAAGCAGGTTCCCCACTAAGATGGCTGGCACAGTCAAGGTCTGGAGAATCGTTTCCGCGAACATCATGGCAAGAATAATAAACCCAAATTCAAAGACCACAAATAACAATAAAATACCAAATCCATAATTAGGGTTCTTCTCGGCCTGATGTAAGAGCCATGAGGCAGCTCCCCCCAAAATAATAAAGGCGAGGATATGCACCCACGTAAACATCAGAGTCATCTCTAAGGAAATCGGGATCTGATCTGGTGTGGCCAGATTTTCTCCTCGCCCAAAGAGCGCAGTTCCTAAGAGAGTAGGAGTATGAAAGGGTTGTCCCTTGATCGCATCCAAAATCAAGAACCAGAGAGCAATGGTCACTGCCCCGAGGAAACCCGCCACTACGCCCTCCTTATATAAGAAACTCATTTCCGAGGCGTTAACCGTTTCATAGGGTTCACTCATTTGCGATTTTGTGGCCATGACACCCTCCTTTCCTAGAAAAACCCCTATCTGACTCTAAGACTAAAAAGGCCTCTCCCTTACCTTACCTTGGTAAGAAGGCTCGGCAAGAAGGGAGGATATTCGAGAAATAGTACCGTGCCTGACCCACAAAGGAACAACTTTTCTTTACTGTTATATATATCTCTCTCTATCTGGAGATTTCTTCAGAGAAGATACTCTTCGCATGTCTGGTAAACTTTCACTAATGGAAACATATACTTTGTGGGTTTCTATTCCCTTAACGCATACTTTCTGATTCTCTATTCCCATAGAAATGCCTTATCACAAAAAAATCGGTTTGTATGGTGAGCTCACCTTCAGGAGAGAAACAATGCTTGACAAAAAAAGAGATGGTCTTCCATACTAAGGATCTACTAAATTCAGAGGGATACTCAATGCTCTTGTTTCTCTCGAATTGTAATTTTCCCCGGATAGAGGAATTTTACATTCTGAGGGGGAAGTGGTGATATTGGTATGCGCTACAGTCTGGATAAGGAGAAGGTGATATGTTGGAATTGACTGTCGATCTGAAGGGAAAGGGGGTAATTGTGACCGCGGCTGGAGGAAGTATAGGTTCAGCCTGTGCACTGGCCCTGGCTCGCTGTGGAGCATCACTCGCCTTAAATGATATCAACCAGGAGGCCTTAGATTCGGTCTATGCTCGGGTACAAAAGAGTGGTGTACCGGTGATCAAATTATTGGGGGATGTCAGTGACTATGCTCGAGTACAACAGATGGCAAAGCAGGCCATTACAGAGCTTAGTAATGTATTTGGGCTGGTCAATATTGCTGGAGCTTCTATGCCTAAACATATCCTTGATATGAGCCAGGAAGAGTGGACCCGGACCTGGAATATCAATGTTACCTCCCTGTTTAACTGGGCGCATGCGGTGTTACCGCACATGCTCGCTTCAGAGCAGGGGGGACGTATTATAAACAATTCTTCCGTTTCAGGAAAACAAGGGGGGGATGAGAATTCAGTGAGCCGGGGTGCTTATGCCGCGGCCAAAGCCGGGGTGATGGGATTTACCCGTGGGCTTGCCCGGGAGGTGGCCCCAAAGGTGACGGTTAATGCCATCTGCCCTGGTCTGATCCTTAATCCCCGGACGAAGAAGTTGTTAGATTCCAAACCGGAGATGCTGAAACGGTATCCCATGCAACGACCAGGAGAAGGAGCAGATATCGCAAAAGCGGTGATTTATTTTATGGCTGCAGAGTGGGTAACCGGTGAGATTACTGATGTCAATGGGGGGTATTTTATCGATTAACCTCCGAGCAGGATGGTCTCTGTTGTTCATTGCTGGAGAAAGGTTTCTATATCGGCAAGAGTATTGGTCATCGGACAAGGGGGTAAACTTTCCAGAAAAAGGCGACCGTAAGGCTTGGTTACCAGGCGTTTATCTAAAATAGCCAGAATCCCTCGATCTTTCTTGGTGCGGAGTAGTCGGCCTATTCCCTGTTTCAGACTAATAATAGCTGCCGGGATTTGATACTCCAAAAAGGGATTTCTTCCCTCCATGGCAAGCCATTCTATCCGAGCTTCAGCCAAGGGATCAGAAGGAGCCGTAAAAGGAAGTTTATCGATAATAACTGCCGTGAGGGCTTCTCCTTGAACATCCACTCCCTGCCAAAAGCTACTGGTGGCAAAGAGGACAGAAGAAATATCCTGTTTAAATTCTTCTAAAAGAAGATTTTTGGGTTTTTCCCCCTGCAGGAGCAAGGGATAGGGGAGTCTCCCCTGGAGCCCCTGATACACCTCGTGCATATTTTTGTAACTGGTAAAGAGGACGAGTGCTCTCCCTGCTGTGAGCTGGAGAATACGAAAGATCTCCTCAGTAATCCCTTCGACAAACGCTGGAGAGCGAGGATCAGGAAGAAAGGAAGGGAGATAGAGGAGGGTTTGTCTGGTATAGTCAAACGGGGTAGGGAGAACCGTCTCTGCTGCGTTCAGAATCCCCAGGCGCTCCTTTAAAAAAGAAAAAGAGCCATTGACAGCAAGGGTGGCTGAAGTCAGAATAATGGGCTTTCCTTGAGAGAAGAGATGTTCTTGAAGCTGCTCACCAACCACAATAGGCGAAGCATGGAGAGCTAATCCCTTCCCACGCTGTTCACTCCAATACACGTAGCGTGGATCTTCTCGAGCACAGATAAAACTTAAGGTCTCAGCGAGAGTGTGACTTCGCCGGGCACAACTGCGTAGCTCTTCGGAAGGATACGGCAGATTCTGAATCTGACTTCCCAATAAGACCAGCGCATTGACCAGATCGCTTGCTTCTCCCGGAAGAGCTGTTCCCTCTCGATTGACCGAAAAGCGAAATCGATCCCCCAAACGAGCCAGCCAGGCAAAAAAGATTGCTCCTCGTTGATAGAGCAACTCCAATGTAGTCCCCAGGTCTTTGGCTTCGATACCCTCTAATCGAAGTTGATGGGCGATATCGCGTAGCAGGGTCTCAAGCTGATAATTATTCACCGTGAATCCAAAATAATGGGTGGCTACTTCTTCGAGAAGGTGCGCTTCATCAAAGATCACCGCGTCATATTCCGGCAGTATCTCTCCAAAGGCCGATTCGCGGAGCGCCAGGTCTGCACAGAAGAGATGATGATTGACGACAATGAGATCGGCTTCGGCAGCTCGCTGTTTCATTCTGGTCAAGAAACACTCGGAAAAAAAAGTACAACGAGTGCCAAGACACGTATCACTTGTCGCATTGATCTCACGCCAGAGAGGCGTGTTGTCAGGGAGGATACGGAGTTCAGCCCGATCTCCGCTCTGCGTCTTTTTACGCCAATGGGTAATTTCAGTCAGAAAGTAGTCTGCAGAGGGGTCTCCCAAGGTTAACTGTTGCTGGTAATTTTCCAAGCGATGTAAGCAGAGATAGTTCTCCCGTCCCTTCATATAGCAGGCAGAAAATTCACGTGGAACCACGCTGCGCAGTAAGGGAATATCTTTGAAATAGATCTGATCTTGGAGGTTTTTGGTACCGGTGGAGATGACGACTTTATGGCCGCTGAGAAGTGCCGGGACCAGGTATGCCAGCGTTTTTCCGGTACCGGTTGCAGCCTCGATGATAAGCGATTTACGCTCCTGAAAGGCTTCCCAGATCCATTCACTCATCTCCAGTTGTTCGACACGCTCCTCATATTCCGGAAGTTTTTGTGCTAAGAGTCCTCCGCGTCCGAAAACTTCCTCCATAAGCGTCGGCATAATCCGTCCTGTTCTGTGATGCGCGATGGTGATACGCTGTTGAACTTTTAGTAAGTAACTCTTTCCCTATCCTGCTGAATCCTTTGTAGAGGTTCTCTCGTTAATTTTCGGGAGATCTTTGGGAGAGAGCACCTCCGCTAGAAGCAGGGGTTGCGGGTCAGAGGCCCGCACTCCCGAAGCCAAGTGAAGGGTTATCCTTTCGACTCCAGGGTATCCATGTTTTTGAAGCGATTTGTATCATACCCAAGATCTCTCTTGGATGGGCAACAGGAACACAACAAAGAACTCAACAGGATAGGAAAACCACCCTCTTTCTCAGTTCATGATATCACAGGCTACCTATTACCTATATTAGACGCTTCGCCCCACTGCTTCCGCCACAAGGGCAATCCGTTGCATAAGTGTCTCGAAGTTATCAAATTTGAGGGATTGGGCGCCATCAGAGAATGCCTCGTGTGGTCTGGGATGGACTTCGATCAGCAGACCATCGGCACCGGCAGCGACCGCCGCCTGAGCCATCGCTGTGACATAACGCCAATGGCCGGTACCATGGCTGGGGTCCACATAAACTGGCAGATGGGTCTCTTCTTTTAGTACAGGGACAGCGTTCAGGTCCAGAGTATTTCGAGTTGCCGTTTCGAAAGTGCGAATACCTCGTTCACACAGGATTACCTGCTGATTTCCTTCAGACAAAATGTATTCTGCAGCCATCAGGAGTTCTTCAATGGTGGTGGAAAGACCACGTTTCAGACAGACCGGAGTGTTTGTTTCGCCTACACGTCTAAGTAGTTTGAAATTTTGTACATTCCGAGCGCCGATCTGGATCACATCGGCATATTTGACCACCAGATCAACATCTTCTGGAGTCATCACTTCCGTCTGAATCGCTAATCCCGTTTCGTCTTTGGCTTCCTTCAGGAGCTTTAAGCCTTCTTCGCCGAGTCCCTGGAAACTATAAGGGGAGGTACGGGGTTTGAAAGCTCCTCCTCGGAGCATAGAGGCACCGGCTTTTTTCACTGCACGGGCTGTCTCAAGGATTTGATCCCGACTCTCCACCGAACAAGGGCCAGCTACCACTACGATCTTCTTTCCCCCTACTTCCACTCCATTGATCTGATACCGGCTAGGGCTATCCTTGACCTGTTTGCTGGCCAGTTTGTAGGGCTTGAGGATAGGCACCACGCTCTCCACGCCCGGCAACGCTTCGAGGGACTGGAGGCGAGATTTTTGCCGCTCATCTCCGATAGCACCAATAATGCAGCGTTCTACCCCACGGCTGACATGGGGGCGATAATTGAGGTGCTCAATAGTTTCGATCACTCGATTGATTTCTTCATCTGTGGCATCGGCTTTCATGACTACGATCATCCTCTCTTCTCCTTTCTGAATAAGAACTGGTTAGGGTAAAAAGTTTTTCCTTCTCTCCCCCCAAATAAAAAAGCCATGGGTCTTTTAGTTTACGACCCATGGCTTTTTCCTCGTTGAGAGCTATTAGACAGTACTGACGTAGGAACGCTGGGTCGGGTCAGGTATTAAAATAGTACCCAAACCCGAAATAATAATAAAAATACCCCATTCTCCCGTACTGGAGATGTTCCATGAGCACTAATCCTAATCTCTCGATCAATGATGTCTTACATTGTGGTTATATTAAGTATCAAAAGCCGAAAAATTTGTCAAGCTTTTTTTAGGATAGTAGAAAAATTTTCTGCTTTACCCTTATCCCACTTGCTGCGTAGAAAAAAGCCGAGCGTGAGAGTTAGACCTGAGGTCTTTCCAGCAAAACGGTAACCCCCATATCGATATACTTATTGCGGAAACTCGGATCATAGTTCCGGTAACAGATCTTTGTCGATTTGCCCTCCACCTGTTTTACCAGATGACGGACACAGTCATCAACGGTCTGGAAAGGGCCATTTGGGTGAGCTTCGAGGCTGAAACTCATATCAGAAGGCCCAAAGGAAAGACAATCTACTCCTGGTTTGGCCAGTTGATGCGCGCTTACAGTGGCCTCTACCGACTCTATCTGTAACCACAATACCCCATAGGTATTCCACCATGCAGCGTATGCCAGCCGGTCTGAATGCTCCCGGAGACCCACTCGATATGCTCCTCCCCTACTCCGTTTACCCACTGGAGGATAGTAGAAAAATCGTAGAGCTTCATCAACTGTCTCTTCGGTCATCACTTCAGGAACCTCGACACCAGAAGGGCCTAAATCCAGGTAATTTCCAAGTATATCCCAAGATACAAAAATGTGGAATGATAAGGCTCATATGGAGGAGAAGCAGAAGGGAGACTAACTGTGTTGTCACATAGTGTATAAAGCATTATTAGGATTCCATTGTCAGGTAAGAGAGGAGAAGATACTTAATCCGGTTCTATATGGACAATGACGTCATGAACCGAAGGTAATTCTTTTCTTAGGCGGTCTTTGACGATATGAGCTATTTCATGACCTTTGCGCACAGAGAGGTTGCCGTCGACCATTATATGGATATCCATGAGCAGACCTAAGCCACTTTTTCGAATACGGCATTTCTCGACACCCACTACTCCTTTTACTATTGTAGCAATTTCTCTTACCCTTTCTTCTGTCCCATTCATGACTGCCGCATCCATGACCTCATCGATGGCCCCCCGTAACAAGCGAATACCATTAAAGGTGATAATGAGACAAGCAAAGAGGGCAGCCCAATCGTCTGCAGCCTCATAACCCGGTCCTCCTAGCAGAGCAATCGAAATCCCAATGAAGGCAGCCAGTGAGGTGAGCGCATCAGAACGATGATGCCAGGCATCACTTTTTAAGGAGATACTATCCAGGGAACTCCCTACTTTAAAAATTCGCCGATACAGTATCTCCTTGGTAATAATGACGACAAACAACACCAGGAGTGTGTAGGGAGCGGGAGGATACTGGGGGATGATAATCTCTCGAATACTCTGGACGGCGATTAAGACGGCAGCACCCAGCAGCGAGAGGGATACTGCGACCCCTGCAATGGTCTCCGCTTTCCCATGGCCATAAGGATGATTATCGTCCGGCGGTCTGACGGAAATACGTAACCCACTCCAGACGATGAGTGAAGAGATAGTATCAACAGTCGATTCTATCCCATCGGCCACCAGGGCATACGAATTCCCCACCAAACCAGTGGTTATTTTGATAATAGCCAGCAGCAGGTTAATGATAATAGCTGCTCCCGACACCTGGAATCCTGTCTCGATCAAATCTCTCATTTTTCCTGATAGTATCTCCTATGAATTTTAACAAAGTCCATGCCATTCTCTACGGTTTTCATATCACCTATTCTCTTTTATGCATACCGGGGGTATTTTCAAAAGCTAGCTTTGGAAAAGTCCCTACGCCGAGAGCAGGGATCTTTGATCCGCCCTTCCAGGAAAAATATTCCTATTCTTTCTCCAACTGATTTTGTAATGCCCAAGATCTATCTTGAATATATACTGGGAAACTACCGCTCTTTGAGTTTTGGATCGAGCACATCGCGTAGGCCATCACCCATAAGATTGAAGCCAATCACGGTAAGAACGATGGCCAATCCAGGAAAAGTGGCAATCCATGGAGCTTCCAGCATATAATCCCTTCCGCCGCTGAGCATTGCTCCCCATTCGGCCGTGGGAGGTTGGGCTCCTAAGCCTAAAAAACCTAATCCAGCCGTTTCCACAATAGCCCAGCCAATGGTTAAAGTGGCTTGAACAATGATAGGAGCAAGAGCATTTATCAGCACATGCCGAAATAAGATACGGAAATCCCCTGCCCCGGCGGCTTGAGCTGCGGCCACATAGTCAGTTTCTTTGACCGAGAGGACTGAACCGCGAACGAGTCGAGCATACGAAGGAATATAGACAATCCCTATTGCGATCATCGCATTGGTTAATCCTGGTCCCAAAATCGCCACGACCAGCATAGCAAGGAGAAGATACGGAAAGGCAAGCAAAATATCAATAAGCCGCATGATCAAAGAATCGGTTAGGCCACCATAATATCCTGCACAAAGCCCAAGTAAAACTCCACAGATCAGACCGATCCCATCGGCGAGGACTCCGACAAAAAGCGCAATACGGGCCCCGTAAATAATCCGACTCAGAATATCACGTCCAAATTCATCTGTGCCCAGCGGATGTTCCCACGAGGGAGGAAGCAGTTGCTGGATAAAGTGTTGCTCAATAGGGTCAGCAGGAGCAAGTAGTGGAGCAAAAGTGGCTACCACCACCAAGAGCAAAACGATGACGAAACCAACCACGGCAGCTTTACTACGCATAAAGCGCCGGATAAACGCTCCAACTTCTCCTTGCGCTGTGGAGAGAGAAATCTCTTGACGGGTTTGGGTTGTAGGATTCATGTGAGAGCAACCAATTCGCTCATTGAGTTTCTCTACCTGCTCTCTTCTCTCCCTTCCACGGAAGGTTTCCCCGATGGCAACAACAGGCGTGCTGAAGGAAGCCATATTTCCTTCTGAAGATTTAGAGATTGTTCCGATGGCTTCTCTTCTAACACCTGGGGATTAATACATACCAGAGACGGGGCTAAACAAAAGGGAACAAAACTCGATTGGGCCCCTAAGGTATGCCACATCCATCTGACCATCATAATCTGCATCTCATCCGCAATCGACTGCTTTTGGGGATTTCGCGAAGGAGGCATAGAAGCTATCTCCTTTAAAGTAAGGTCATATCTCAGCATTGTGGGAAAATCCTGGTTTGCTGTTTGACAGTATTATCCATAACCAAAATAGTTTTCATATTTTAGTGTAATATTCCTGTACTCAAAAATCAATGGAACCTCTTCACAGGAACGTAGGAAGATTCTTCAAAAGAGTAACGTCGTATCAAGCCGGTTTGCCATTCATCTCTCCAGAACTTCGTAGAAACAGAAAAGATCAAAAATAAAAGTTATGATATAACACCAGCACGACGTGCTCGTTCCAGGACTTTTTGTGCCCGACGAAGATGTGGTACATCCACCATTGCACCGCGAAAGGTAAACGTACCTCGTCCAGCCCTTTGCTGTTCCATATAAATTTGGAGCAGCTCCTGCGCTTCGGCAATCACTTGAGGGGATGGTGTAAAGATCTCATTTAATGGAGCCACCTGCTTGGGATGAATGGCGACTTTCCCTACAAAGCCCATCCAGGCCTCATATTGAGCCTCTTTTTTCAACCCTTCCAGGTCCTGGAAGTCAGGGTAGACTGCTCCAATGGGATCAATCTCTGCGGCAACAGCAGCCAGCAAACAACGGCTCCGAGCATACCGAAACACATCTAACCATTCCCCCTGGTCATCTCTTTTCTGGAGAGCCCCCAATTCACCTCCTAGATCCTCTGCTCCCCACATCATGGCCACCAAACGAGAACTCGCCCGAGCAATAGCTGGGAGATTAAGCACCCCTTCTGCTGTTTCGGTAGCAACAATCTGGAGTGTGATCTGTCTTCTTTCTGGCCCATACCCGGTCTCCAATTCCTCCAGAATACGAGCCACACTTTGTACATCCGCTGCAGAGCGAACTTTGGGAATCAGATAAGCATCAGGCTGGCCCAGAATCGTCTCGGCGATATCCTGCCATCCCAAGCCTGTTTCCAGGGCATTGATCCGTACTACCCGTTCTGCCTGCCCAAAGTCGAGGTTTTGCAGGGCTTGCAAGACCACTTTGCGAGCCTCACTTTTCTGAGCGGTAGTTACCGAATCTTCCAGATCTAAAATGATCGAATCGGCCCCCAAAGTAACACTCTTTTCGATTTTTTTCCAGTCATTACCCGGTACAAAGAGCTGAGAACGACGTAAATGGTCCATAGAAGATCTTCTACGCTCCTAGTGGCTTTTTCTGCATGAGGGCAGCCCGTTTACAGCGCATCACTATCTCTCCATGCTGATTTTTGGCTCGGTGTTCAAAAAAGACGATTCCGGCATTTGGGCGAGACCTGGATTCGCGTTTCTCTAATACTTCGGTCTCCGCATACAAAGTATCCCCATGCCGGACCGGTTTTGGAAACTCTACTTTTTCAAATCCCAAATTGGCTACAGTCGTGCCTAAAGTGGTCTCAGATACCGTCAAGCCTACCGTAAGAGCCAACGTAAACAAACTGTTTACAATCCGCGTACCAAATTCGGTCTGTTTCCCAAACTCCTCATCGAGGTGCAAAGGTTGAGGATTCATAGTCAGACAGGTAAACAGGACATTATCCATTTCAGTTACTGTCCGACCGGGCTGATGTCGATAAATATCACCAACCCGGAACTCTTCATAATATTTTCCAGCCATATTCCCCTCAACGTTTCACCATGAGCATGCAGATTATCTTATCCAAATCTTCCTCTGCGCGATGAGTTTACACCCGATCCCCTGTTCCTTGCTCCTGGTCTGATGGTTCCGGGTCCACCCATTTCCCATGCGCTTTGATAAGCTCAATCAATTTTGCATCCGCCAAGTGAGTGGGAATATTGCGTTCCACGCACTCTTTCCCAACATAGAGACTGATTTTCTGAGGGCCGGTTCCTACATAGCCAAAATCAGCATCGGCCATCTCACCGGGCCCATTGACAATACACCCCATGACTGCAATTTTCACTCCTTTGAGATGCCCTGTTTTGGATTTGATTCGTTCCGTAGTGCTTTGGAGATCAAAGAGTGTACGGCCACACGAAGGGCAAGAGATAAATTCGGTTTTGGAAATACGGAGCCGCGCTCCCTGCAGGATATTGTAGCTGAGGCGTACCAGGCCGGCAGGAGAGAGATCGGAGCGGAGTTGAATTCCGTCACCAATCCCATCACACAGGAGTGCACCGAGTTGCACCGAGCTCTGGAGAAGAGCATCGTACGCCATCAAGGGAGGGGTTTTGAGCAATACCGGATAATCTACTCCTAATCGATGCATCTCGGCCACCAGAAGACGGTTTGCGGCTACAATCTCTGGCAAATCGAGGGCAAAGAGAATATCCTGGTGTTGGGCCTCTTGCCCCAAAGTGATCAGCTCCTTGGCCGTCATTACCAGCCCTTCCAGTGTCTCTCCATAAGTGTGAACCAGATGAGGAGGGATGGCTTCAAGATAAAGATTCCACTGGAGAGGGATCTGGGCATCACGGGTGGCGTTCAGCAGAGACAAGACCTCTTCTTTCCAGGCCTTTTCCTCTTTCGTAGGCGTAGGGGTAACGTTCAGTTTGCTTGCAAAGGGGATCGCCTGAATGGCTAAAGGGAGATTGGCCTTGACCTCAATAGAGAGAGGCACGAAAAGCATCCTTTGCCGCAAAAGGTGCTTGAGCTCCTGAAGCGCGGTCAGCTCAGAAGGGTCGGTGAGGGTGAGCTGGATAATCTCACAACGGGGAGCATCCGGTTTGCCAGGAGGAGTGAACTGCATAATTTCCTCGAAAGTTCCCTCCACATCTGTTAAAGGAGACTTCGGGGCTAACTCTACCCGCACCGGTTCTCTTCCTCCCAGCCAGAGACCCCCAACACTGATCATTCGAGTTTCACGTCGAGTGTAGGCATAAGGATTCCACGAAGGGGTAACCTCAAGGCGGCCTTCAGGTCGATTAGTCAAACGCAACCTGATATGTTCCCTTTCCGGTTCTTTCAATTGCTGGGCTAGAAGATCATTATATTTTTTTACCAGGGCGAAAGCTACCGGTATTTCTGCTTCGGAAGGCTCGGTGAGAGAGACCCGAATGGTATCACCAATACCATCTTCTAAGAGCGATCCGATACCAATAGCGGATTTGATTCGACCATCTTCTCCATCCCCAGCCTCCGTGACTCCGAGATGAAAGGGATAATCCATCCCCAATTCATCCATCCGGGCTGCCAGGAGCCGATAAGCCTGAATCATCACTTGTGGATTTGAGGACTTCATGGAGAGCACAATATTGTGATAATCATAACGCTCGCAGATACGCACAAACTCTAAAGCAGACTCCACCATACCTTCTGGGGTATCTCCATACCGGTTCATAATGCGATCCGAGAGTGAACCATGATTGGTACCGATCCGCATAGCAATACCATAGTACTTCATTTTGAGCACCAACGGCTTGAAACGCGCTTCAATCCGTTCGAGCTCCTGATAATACTCTTCATCGGTGTATTCATGGACGACAAAATGTTTCCGATCGGCATAATTGCCAGGATTGATCCGTACCTTTTCGACATATTCCGCTGCTTTCAAAGCCGCATTAGGAGTAAAGTGGATATCGGCAACCAGAGGGACCTTCACCCCACGCTTTTTCAGCTCTGCTTTAATATTTTTTAAATTTTCCGCATCACGAATAGAAGGCGCGGTGAGACGGACTATCTCACAACCGACCTCAACCAAACGGATAATTTCCTCTACAGCAGCCTTGGTATCACACGTATCACAGGTGGTCATCGATTGGACGCGGATCGGATAATTTCCACCGAGTGGTACATCTCCTACATAAACTACACGGGTTTTTCGACGCTTATAGGCAAAGAGATTAGAACAGTACGGAAGTTGTATAGTAGTCATACATGAGCTTCCTTATCTGACTTATCCTAGGGCACAGGGGGAACTATTTCGCCATCTATGAGGACTATGGCCTCGCTCAATTACAGCTAGTATAGCATAGGGTATGCTCAAAGTAAATCCTCTACTTGACTTGCAATCAAGGCTTGCACCTTGGTTCGAATGACGGTCTGCACCATCTCTCTCTCCTGACTCGCATCGATATGACAGATATTCTTTCCACGGAGAGAGTGAAAAATAGCGGCTACTCTGGTCAAATATTCTTCCTGTTCAAAAAGGTCGCCCGCGCCCCGTTCCTGTATCAGGCGAGCAATGGCCTGAGCTGGTGGTAGATTGAGAATCAGCACAAGATCTGGAATAGGGGCAAAGGCTTCGTTTATCTGTCGAATGTATTCCACGTCCAGGCCTCGTGCTCCTTGATAAGCCATGGTGGAAATATAGTAGCGATCGATCAGGACAATTTGTTTTCGCTGCAGAGCTGGGAGAATATTCTGCCGTACATCCACCTTACGATCTTCTACAAAAAGATGCAGCTCTTCTTCCGGTGAATTCCGTCCTTCACGGGCGAGTTGTCGAATCTTTTGTCCCCATAAACTGTCCGTTGGTTCTCGGAGACATTGGACATCATACCTCTTCTGGAGCAGATACTCAGCGAGCATACGGAGTTGAGTGGTTTTACCCGCTCCATCTATCCCTTCAAAAGCAATGAGAAAACCCCGCGAAAGTTTTTTTTTCTGCTGATTATCCATCTTGATACCTTAACCCTTTACCTTCAATAGAGGTCCATAGTAAAATACACCCGACACAAAATTGATTACCAATATGTCAATGGTAACAAGATTTAGAATCCTTCTGCAACCACTCCTTTTGAAGAGAAGAGGAGAAAAATGCCTTGAGTTTCTCACTGGTGTAGGCTACAATAAGGACATATTTTCTAAGGATGCTTGATAGTTCATTTGGTAGAAGGAAACCGAGAAGATGCGTGTAGAATTTTACTGCCCAGATGATGATTTTCGAATGATATGCGAGGTGAGCATCCTGCCTCGACGCATGCAAATCTTTCAGTTTTCAAATCGAGGAGAAATTCTCGATTATCGAGTGGTGGATATTATTTATGGTTTTCTCCATGCCGAGCATCCAAAGATTATTCTGAAACGTTTGGATCTTTCCCGTTTAACCCTCTTCGTCCGGGAACGGATTCGTAAAGAAGAGGGGAATATTGAGATAGATCTAGAAAAGGACTCGGCAGAAGAGATTGAACGAAAGCTCGATCTCCTTCAGCAAAGACGGAAAGAGCGCTCTTCAGAAAATCCGACGCTTATGTAAGAACCAGCCTATTCCACATCCGAGGAGTGCTCCTCCTATAGCTCCTAATTCCATGTACATGAGCATTTGCCCTTCGGAGGGGCGAAAGAGAGAAAAGTACATCTGATACCCAAAGACAGACAAAAAGAGGGCATCCACAAGTAGGGCTCCACTGAAACCGCATAAACCAAGTTTCCAGAACAATATGCCTGTTCGACCTAGTTTTTTTGCGAGATATTGTTGAGAAGGGTGTACCTCGTGTAAAGCCTCTTTGAGTCGTTGTAAGTCTCGCCACGCTTGCCAAAATTTATCCGGAGTCTTTAAATCGGTTAAACGTCGGAGACGAGAGAGTTCCCTCTGGATCTTCTCGATGGTTCCTGCGTTCATCCGACCGGATAGTTGTTGGAGTTGCTCTTGGAGGGTAGCCAGGGTTGTTGTGAACTCGTGATGGAGCTTTTCTTTGCGTTGGAGAAGGAATTTCTGGATCTGCTTTTGAAGGACTATTGCTTCATGAGCCGCATTCCGATAGCCTAAATAACTGTGGCTTTTCATCTGATCCCGAATTCGACTCAGGGATCGTTCTATTTCGGTCAAGACTGGCTCGCGCCACGGAAACCAAGCCCGGAGCTTATTCGTTTCCTCGGTGACCTGGGGAAGCTGCTGTAGGGCATCGGCACGAGCTTGCTGCAGAAGATTTTCGAAGAAGCGAGCCAAAGTCGAACGCATCGCAGCAAAATCGGGATCAAGAAGCACTTTCAGGTAGAGCTTCGGGTCTTCTTCGATGAATTTTTGGAGTTGAGCTAGCGTCTCTTTTTCTCGCCCCTCTTTGGCCAGTAAAGCAATTTGACGATATTCGGCTTCATAGAGATGTGGATGGTGGGTGAGGGCTTTACGGAGCTCTTGTTTTGCCAATACTAATTTGCCATTGATCGCATATAATCGATACATCAATAGACAAATATAAGATGCTTGCAAAGAATTTTGAGTTAACGAAAGCGCTTTTTGCCAGTGCGTCAGGGCTTTTGTAGGATTTTCCCTCTCGATTTCCCAGAAACCAAGCGCTACAAGGGGTTTATAATCCCGCGGATCATTATTTGCTGCGGAGAGAAAGAAGGAGCGGGCCTCCTCGTATCGACCAACCCGTAGACAATCTAGCCCTCGCCAAAGGGGAGTTCCGGCTAGACGACTAGCTCCACTTAGGGGACGCCGTTCCAGTTCATCCCAATCTGCAGTTGTGGCCAGATAGATTTGCTTTAAAAAAGCGAGCTGATAAGGAAAAGATATTTCATAAAAGCCCTCAAAAATTTGGGTGTTCTCTGGATCTGCGGGGGAAAGAGTGCTCAAATTTTCCTGCCGAAAGAGTTGCATAACTTTGTTCAGTGGTAGATATCCCAAGGCCTCTAGCCCCCGCCTCTTCCCTTCCAACTGTTTCGAGGGACAGAGGCTAGCCTGGTGTTCTTTTAAGCCACAGTAAAAACAACCCTGATACTCTCCATGAAAGTCCCGAAAGAGGATGACTTCTTCTTTGTTCTGTTTCCATAAGACTTCATAAATAGGAAACCTTTCTTCACTCCCCTTGGGCTGGATCGGTTCTAATGGAAGAATGGCCACATCTTCACGGGTCTTTATCTGGTCGTATACTGTATGAGAGATGAGAATTTGTTCCGGTTCTGCCACGGCGTTAAGTTGCGCTGAGAAATTTACTAAATCCCCATTTATATCATTTGCCTCGACCAGGGCTCGTCCATAATGCAGGGTGATTTTCGTCCGGGGGATATCCTCCTCGGCACTCTCGGTCTGAAGCTCCCAGAGTTTGCGCTGAATAGCCAAGGCACAGTCTAGAGCCTTCTGTGGTTTTTCAAAAGAAGCCATGACTGCGTCCCCGACAGTCTTGATGACTTTCCCTCCCCATTCTTGTACTAGAGGAAAGAGGATATCATTATGACGTTGTATAAAAAGGCGTCCCTTGACATCACCATGCTTCCGATAAAAGGCTGTGGAACCAGCTACATCAGCGAAAAGTAAACAGAGTTGCTGAGTCAATCGATCAGTTAACTCTTGATCTATCTCTGCACGGATCCGTATGAGATCCTCAACAGTGTGCATTTTGGTAAGGTTTTCACTGTCAGGATCGGGAGTGGATTTCTCATTTCCTTCCCAGTTTGTACTCCGATGAGCAAGGGAATCTGATATGGTCATCTCTTGGTCTGCAAAATCTCCTCCAGACCCCTGTCTGCCCTGCATAAAAACTCTCCCCACAAAGATTCGCTCTCCAGAAACAAAAAATCTTTCTTGGTCATTTGTCTTATATAATCTATCGTCATTTCTGGGGAAATTCTTTAGAAGCCAGGAAGAATTTTTGAGCGTCTCTGCTTATTCCTCTTCGTCATCTACCCACTCTCTTTTGACTCTTTCGTAAAAAAAAGGAGAATAGGAGATGTCAACCGCCCCTTGTTGTCGCCATTGACGAAGAATTTTGAGAACGGTGCGTAAAGAGGCTCTGTCTCTAAACAGAGCTTCTACCATGGCCATCTCTACGACTGGAAGTGAATAGACATGCACAAGCATCTTGAGGGTACGCTCGGCCGTTTTATCCAACAGAGGAGCAGATGGAGAAAAATAAGAGAAATATAAGGGGAGTAAGGGGGTGATATCGATCCACTGATACCGCTCCCAGGCGCGATAATATTCCAGACATTGTAAACATAAACCCTTCTCTTCTTGCCAGCGAGGATATTGCGCGCGAATAAGGGCCAGATTAATTCCCTCTGTTTCGGCCAGGAGATTGGTGACCAGTTCCTCAACCTTCCGTCGGCATAGGGGGCAAACCTTGCGGTGTTTCATAACTGTACGGTTTTGGGAATGAGTGAGTATGACCAAATTTCTTGCATCTGTAACTCCATCAGTTTGCGCTTCCGGTTATCCTGAACCCTTCATTGCAGGATAAACTCCACGAACTCTCTCTGCCCTTTCAAAAGCTTTTTCTCGAAGTTTATCCCAAAGCGAAGCAGAAAGAAGTCCTTTCCTCATTCCAGAGTGCCGCGGAGGAAAATCTATTTGTGGGTCACCCCTGGGAAAAGAGACTCAGGTTATCATCGTTTTTATCAGATCTATTGTCAACTGGAAAATTTTACCTTTTCCAGTAATAGCTCCAAATAGTAAGGCTTAAGTAAGTATCACTAAGCATTTTTCACAAAAGCCAGAGGTAGGGTGGGCTGTGCCCACCAACACCGCCAGGGGTATTCTTGGTGGGCACAGCCCACCCTACATTTTTATGGCGGTGAAGAGT
>FWPU01002168.1_pt1 | contig 48462 bp, 37 predicted proteins | sample 2228361 | NCBI WGS metagenome assembly FWPU01 (sample SAMEA103939777, study PRJEB20133) | metagenome
TGGAAGTGGATTTTGAACGATACCGCCGTGAGGGATTCTCGGTAATTCCACCGGAAGACTTATACCGCTTGAAGACATACGGGTACTGCAGCCAAAAGCAAGAGGGGTATTTCATGCGACGAATCAGGGTACCTGGAGGGGAAATAACCGCCTCGCAACTGGAACAGGTCGCTCACCTGGCCGAGGAATATGGAGGATGGGTGCATCTGACAACTCGACACAACATAGAGCTCCACTGGACTCAGGTCGAGAATTCCAAGAAGATTGATAACGCTCTCAGGGATGTTGGGCTCACCACTCGCTCCGCCTGCGGTCACACCTTCCGAAACATCACTGCCTGTGAACAGGCTGGAATATGCGAGGACGAAATCATAGATGTAAGACCTTGGGTTAAAATTGTTCACAATTATGTCATAGACAACTCCCCCATCCTAAATAGGAAGCTTCCCCGCCGACTAAATGTATATTTTGCCGGGTGCGGGAACTGCCGCGCCTTCGCCCGGCTAAACGACATCGCTTTCGTAGCGGTGTGGGGAAAATATCAGGGCGCAATAATTCCCGGTTTTGAGATATGGGTTGGGGGAAGCCTGGGAGCAAAACCACACCTGTCCCACAAACTGCTCGACTTCGTCACCCCGGAACAAGCTCTGCCCGCAGTACAAACGATTACAGAAATCTACACCAGGCACGGATATGTTAAAGGAAACGCCAACCCGCGTCTTAAGGTTCTCATCGATGAGTGGGGATTCGACCGGTTCAAAGAGGAATTCCTAAGCCTGTTCAGCTATAGGTCTATTCCCTTGGAGATATCCGAGGTTCTGAATGCCTGCGACTTAGAAAATAAAAATAATGGGTCTATATCGGAAGAGGGAATATACCCACAACAGCAGAAGGGCTATTACCGGGTTGTGGTTCGAGTTCCACTTGGAGAACTGACATCCAAGCAAACGCTGGCCCTATGCCGTCTGTCTTTAGAGTATGGAGACGGAAGGCTTATAGTCACAAAACAGCAAAACCTGGAGTTTCAGTGGGTGAAAAAGGAAAAACTACTCAAGCTTCTTAAAGCGCTCAATGAGATTGGGCTTAGCCCTAAGGGGGCGGGGTCCATCCTTGATGTTCAAGCCTGTTCGGGAACGACCTTCTGTATCTGGGGGGTCTCCGATTCGCAGGGAACCGGCGACACGCTAATCAGACATATAGCAGAAAAGAAATACATGGAAGACGAGGAAGTGAGAAAGATAAGAATCCATATATCCGGATGTCCAAACAGTTGCGCCCAGCATCAGGTAGCGGAGATAGGACTCTCTGGCAGTAATGGAAAATACTTTCTCTATCTGGGCGGTCACATGAACGGAGAGGCCAGGGTTGGCACGGTCGTCCGCTCGAATATCGCCCCGGAAGAAATCAACTTGACGCTCGACACGATAATCGACCTTTATCTAGGAATGAGAGAAGAAAAAGAATCCTTTGCTGTTTTCGTAGAGCGGGTCGGCACCGAAGAATTATCGAAGCTTCTAAGTAAGCGATTGGACACGCCAGAGGCCGTGCAAAATCGGGCTAGGTTGGCTGATAAATCTAAAACCGGTCCAGCGGATTCAATCATCAAGGAACACTCCATACGGTTCAAGCTAAACGGCAAGACTACCACTATCAAGGTTCGCCGGAATGAGAAAATACTTCAAAAAGGACTAGATGAAGGTCTTCCCCTACCCTTCAGTTGCCAGCAGGGAAGCTGCGGCACCTGCAAACTAAGAGTAAAAGGCAAATTTCATCAAGGTCAGGTTGAGGGGATTACACCCGAGGAGATAGCCAGCGGCTACGCCCTAATCTGTATGGCCGAACCGAGGGGGGATATGGAAGTGGAGGTATAAACAAACTGATGCAAGGTGGAGGATACAGGATGCATGATGAATGAATAACGTATCGTGCATCATGAATCATGCATCGTTCGATGTTTCTGCTCACGGATATAGGGTTGTCAATCAAATGGGAATTACAGCAGAAAGCAAGTATGTTCGTTCGGTTTGTCCATACTGCGGAGTTGGGTGTGGTGTAATCCTTGAAACCAGAAAGGGAAGAGTGGTCAGCGTCAAGGGCGACCCCGACCATCCGGCAAACAGGGGAAAGCTCTGTACAAAAGGCATAACGCTCCACAAAACTATACACACACCCGACAGGTTGACTCAACCACTTATGCGCAAGACGCGATCAGATTCCTTTCTTCCCGTCTCCTGGGATGCAGCACTGGGCAGAATTGTTGAGACCTTTCACTCATTAATCGATAGCCATGGACCAGGCTCCATTGCCTTTTACATCTCTGGACAGCTCATGACCGAAGACTACTATGTTGTTAATAAACTGACGAAAGGCTTTCTAAAGGTGAATAACCTTGATTCAAACTCACGTCTCTGCATGTCCTCGGCGGTGATGGGATATAGACGGGCCTTTGGAGTTGATGCACCCCCCTGTTCGTATGAGGACATAGACCTTTCAGACTGCATATTCATAATCGGTTCAAACACTGCTTACTGCCATCCGGTTCTATTCACCAGGATCTCGGAAGCAAAAGCCCTTAAGGGAGATAAACTAAAGATAATAGTTGCGGACCCGCGAAGAACACCAACTGCGAGCATTGCCGACCTATACATTTCTCTTAATCCGGGAACCGACGTCGCCCTGATAAACGGGATGATCCATATTCTCATGAATGAAGGACTCATAGACGAAGAGTTCATATCTTCCAAGACCGAGGGGTTCGAGGAGATAAAGAAGACTGTCGAGAAGTATCCGTCTGAGATAGTATCTCAAATATGTGGAATACCTCCCTCGCTGGTCCGCGAAGCGGCATTGGTTTACGGAGAGGCCAATGCCGCTCTAACCTTGTGGGCCATGGGTCTTAACCAGAGCCGTCAGGGAACGGATAAGAACAACGCCGTCATTAACCTGTCCCTGGTTACAGGCAACATCGGTAGACCCGGTGCAGGGCCGTTTTCTCTTACCGGGCAAGCAAACGCCATGGGAGGAAGGGAAACCGGAGGCCTGGCCAACCTGCTCCCTGGTCATCGCTATATTGAAAACCCATCACATCGCCAAGAGGTTTCCGCTCTGTGGGAATGTGGGGAAATTTCCGAGGTAAAAGGACTCACCGCCGTGGAGCTTTTTGATGTAATACATCGTGGGACTATCAAAGCGGTATGGATAATCTGCACAAACCCGGTCGTCTCCCTGCCCAACGGTTTTAAAATTGAGGAAGCTTTGAAACGGACAGAACTGGTAGTAGTGCAGGAACTTTATAGCCCTACAGACACCGGACTTTTTGCCGACATTCTTCTGCCGGCGGCCGGATTCGGCGAGAAGGAAGGAACTATGACAAACTCGGAGCGACGTATATCTCACATTTCTAAGGCCATAGACCCTCCGGGTGAAGCACTACCGGACTGGGAAATCATGACCCGATTTGCCCACAAGATGGGCCTAGCCAGATTCTTTCCCTACGAAAAGGCAGAGGACGTTTTCGAAGAATACAAACAGCTCACCAGAGGTACAGATATGGATATCACCGGGATTACATACGAGCGGCTCAAGAAACAGGGTCCGATTCAGTGGCCCTGTCCCAACGAGGAACACCCAGGCACTCCTCGGCTATACACAAACGGAAAATTTCCGACAGGGAATGGAAAGGCCAGGTTGATTCCTGTTGATTATATCTCACCGGCGGAGACACCGGACTCGGAATTCCCATTTGTTCTCACGACAGGACGACTGAGAGATCAATGGCATACCATGACCAAGACCGGAAAGGTAGAGAGTTTAACGCTGCATGACCCAGCTCCTGTCCTGGAAATAAACCCCAATGACTCAGTAAGGTTGAGTGTAAAGGACGGGGACCTTGTGGTCGTCGAGTCTCGTCGGGGTGAGGCAACCATCCAGGCTAAGGTGACGGATGGCGTTAAAGAAGGAACTGTCTTTTTGCCCTTCCACTGGGGGAAGCTCCTGGCTGATAACGCCCGAGCAAACCTGATGACGGTCGAGGCTTTAGACCCCTTTTCCAGACAGCCCGAGTTTAAGGCATGCGCCGTAAGGATTAGAAAGAAGACCTTTGTCGATAAGCGAAAAGTCGTTGTCGTAGGGAATGACCCGGCAGGACTCATGACCCTACAAACCCTTATTGAGATTAATCAAAATGCAGAAGCAATCCTTTTCTCGGATACTTACCCCGTGGACGTTAATCTTCCAAAGAATATTCTGCTGCGTAGAGAGCTACCAGTGAGCATTGATACAAACGGTCATTACCTGGTCTTGAGGGATGGTTCCAGAGTTTTATACGAGAATCTGGTCCTGGCTCTCGGAAATCGGTCCTGCATTCCTCCCATAACCGGCTTATCCCGTCAGGGCGTTCTGTTCCTGGAAAGTTTAGACCAGGCAAGAAAGGACATAGGAAAACTCCACGTAATTGAACGGTCCATCGTTATTGGGGAAGGACCACTTGGGTTAGAAACTGTTGATTGGCTCAGGACGCGGGGATTAAACGTCGAATTCATCAATCCATCCACCGTTCTACTGGAAAAGCAGGTGGATGGAATAGCTTCAGAACTGCTCTTCTACGAACTCAGGAAGCGGGGCGTAAGTATGACACTCGGGGCAGAGGTCGAGGCGGTCCTGGGAAATGGACGTGCGACCGGAATTCAACTGGCCGATGGAGAGAACAGAAAAGGAGACCTCATACTCATCGAAACCAGAGAGAGGGCAAACGTAGACCTGGCTTTCGAGGCGGGTATCCTGGTGAATAAAGGCGTGGTCGTTGGAGAGAAGTTAGAAACAAGTGCTCCCGATGTTTACGCCGTCGGCGGGGTTGCAGAGTTTTGTGGAATTACATCCAATGACCCGGAGATTCTCTCCCGGCAGGCTCAGGTTCTAGGCCGTCTCCTCGCCGGAGACCCCACCGTCCGCTATCGAAGCACTATAGGTTGTAACCGATTCCGTATGTTGGGATTTGACGTCGTGTCTTTCGGCGAGTTCAACGCCGACGACGAGGAGTCGAATGTACTCACCTTTCTGGATAAAGGACAGTTGGTCTATAAAAAAATTATTCTCCGTGAGAACCGGGTTGTCGGCGGACTCTTCTTGAGGGACACGTCCTCGGCTGAAGAGATTCTGGAGTTAGCGCGAAAAAGAACAGACATATCCGCTTTTCGAAGTAATCTTCTCTCTGGCAATTTAAATGGACGTGTGCCTAGGGGCAAAGTCCTCTGCTCCTGCGTTGGTGTAACCAGGGAGGAGATCCTGGCTGAGATAAAGCGGGGAATGAATTTAGAGGCGCTCAAGGGGAATCTTAGGGTTGGAGTTAATTGCGGAACCTGCCTTCATGAGGTGCGTGAGCTGGTTAAAACCGTAGGTTGATGCTATGAGGAAAGATGCAAGATGATCTCGTATATTCAGGACAAGACAATAAATGCCAATAACGGGAATTTATTCCATCTCATTAAAATGATGCTAAGCATTCATAAATCGGAGAAAACTTTGTAGGGGCACGCTGCAGCGTGCCCCTACATCAGTTTGATAAGGAATAAGCCCTATGGCTCTAGAGATAAGTCCCTATGTAGTAACGTGATACCTCAGGATTGCACCATTGTTACGGAGACTACCCACAGGGAGGCCGCTTCTGACTCGGAGTAATCGTAGGTCTAAAGGCTCGCGCTTAGATTGATTCTTCTTTTGAAAACCATTGTGAACCCAAGGAGGATTTTAATGACACAGCCCTTTACTAATACAAACCCTTTAAGGATAGCCATCATCGGCTCCGGGCCGGCCGGCTTTTACGCCGCCGACCACCTGCTAAGACAAAACAAACTTGTCGTAGAAGTGGATATGTACGACCGATTACCTACGCCACATGGCCTGGTGCGCTCCGGCGTGGCTCCAGACCACCTAAAAATCAAATCGGTTACCAAGGTCTATGATAAAATTGCGGCCAATCCCCGGTTCCGTTTCTACGGCTTCGTCGAATTTGGCAAGCATATCCAGCTAGAAGACCTAAAAAGGCATTACCATCAGATTATATTTGCCACAGGCGCACAAACAGACAAGCGCATGAACATACCGGGTGAGGACCTGCAAGGCAGCCACGCGGCTACTGAATTCGTAGCTTGGTACAACGGCCATCCCGATTATCGCCATCTTCAGTTTGACCTCTCCGAAGAAAGGGTTGCAGTTATAGGCGTTGGTAATGTAGCGATAGATGTAGCTCGCATTTTGTGCCTTACCCAGGAAGAGTTAAGACGGACAGACATCGCCGACTACGCCCTAGAATCCCTGAGTAAGAGTCGGGCCAGGGATGTATACATACTCGGACGACGGGGCCCGGCTCAGGCAACGTTCACGAATCCGGAAATCAAAGAACTTGGCAACCTTGCCGATGCGGATGTAGTCACATTACCGGATGAGGTCGAGCTCGACAAAATAACTCGATTGTCATTAGAACAAAGCAATGACCAGACAGCGATGAGAAAAATTGAGATTCTACAGGGATACGCTATCAGAAAGACCACTCAAAAATCTCGCAAGATTCATTTGCGATTTTTTGTGTCTCCTGTAGAACTGGTCGGAGACGAATCCGGACGTGTCTCCGCCATTCGCCTAGTAAGAAATGAACTCTATTCCGATGAGAATGGCAGTCTCAAATCCCGTCCGACGGGTCGTTTTGAAGAATTGCCGGTTGGCCTCGTCTTCCGCTCGATTGGGTACAATGGGATTCCCCTGCCAAATGTACCCTTTGACGAAAAATGGGGAGTCGTGTTTAACCAAAGAGGGCGTGTTATCGACCCTGAAACCCAAAGACCACTCCTCGGTCTTTATGCTACTGGCTGGGTTAAGCGCGGTCCTACCGGAGTAATCGGGACAAACAAAACCGATTCCGCCGAGACTGTAGATTGTATTCTCGAAGACGCCGCATGTGGTAACATTCTTAACCCGCCCCATCCCGAAGCAAACAGCGTGGAAAATCTAATTAGTGAGCGCCAACCCAATTACGTCACCTATAAGGACTGGCTAAGCATTGATGCGCAGGAAGTAGCACGTGGGGAGGCAGAGGGACGTCCACGCGTTAAGTACACCAGTATTTCCGATATATTCACTGCCCTCGGACGTGAACATCAATTAGTTGGCTGCTCCAAAGATGAAAGGGTGGAAAGGGAGAATATTTAAATCTCCTCGCTCAAAGTCAAAGTTTTTCTTTAATCCATTCTTGAACCTGGACTCGCAGGTCGGACACGATGTTTTGAACAGAGGTGCCCTCGGTTGAGAATGTTCCGACAACCGAGCGTGTAGTCGTACAGATGATTTCAGAATCAAGCTGCCAACGGTTTTCTCCCGAGGACTTAAGGCGTCCGACCAGGGAATAATCGAGTCCACCCTGTCGAGCAGCCTCACAAGCGTTGATTTCCAGTTCTTCGATAGCTCTTAAGTTTTTAACCCCTGCTTTGGAGAAAAGGTCTAACATCCCTTCGCGGGCAATCCACTCAATTCCAGGCATGGTGCTGAAGTTCCGGTTAATTTGCTCTTCGATCAATTGTGCCATACCTGCATACTCGTCCTGGCTTCGGACATAAAGAAGCCCGAGCCTATGCGGTTCAGTGTTAAAGAGCATGGCGCGATTAAAAGCAAACCATCCTCCCCCCAGAATCATGGCGAGAATTAGCCCTGAAATCGCAATTGCTAAAACAGGCTTACGTTTAATAGATAACCATAATGAATATGATGGTCGTGAGGATGGGACAGAGTAACCCTGTTGTAACCCAACGCCACCGGAGTAAGGAAATTGAGATTGTCCAGAATACGAGAGAGTATGGCTCCGAGGTTCATCCGACTTGGTGGCTTTAGCCGGTTTAACGCTTTCACCAAGCTTGTGGCCACATTCAGAGCAAAACTCCTTATTCGGAGGATTTTCTTTTCCACAGCTTTGACATTCTTGGACCGAACCTGTAGAACGACCGCTCTCTGGCTTGGCCTCGCTAGACAGCCCATATCTCTTCATCTTACTTAAAAGCCCCTGCCTGGAAATACCCAGGATCTCAGAAGCCCTTTGCTTATTGCCTCCGCATTTTTCTAATACCTCTTTTATCTTCCGAATCTCAATTTCTTCCACCGTTCCTCTGAGAAATCTAGTGCTTTCCTCTGCAGGGGCACGCTGTAGCGTACCCTCAATACCTCTTACATTATCTGAAAGGTCGCTCTCCTCGATCACATCACTATCAACCAAAATTGCTGCACGTTTTATCTCGTTCTCCAATTCCCTTACGTTTCCAGGCCAATCGTACTTTACGAGGCAATCCATTGCTTCAGGTGAAAGATGCATGGAGTCCCTTCCCAGTTCATTCACAAAGCTATTCAAGAAGTGCTGTGCAAGAAGTGGAACATCCTCTTTAATCTCACGAAGGGGAGGCATATTGATATGGACGGCATTTAGTCTGTAATACAGGTCTTCACGGAAGTTTCCCTTTTTTATCTCGCTCTTTAGGTCTTTATTAGTGGCGGCGATAACCCTTACGTCCACTTCTATCGTGCTTCTTCCCCCGATTCTCTCCAGCTTTCTCTCCTGGAGCACCCGCAGAAGCTTGGCCTGGGCGGAAAGACTCATATCTCCGATTTCATCAAGAAATAGGGTTCCGCCGCTTGCCGTCTCAATCTTTCCTGCTCTCCTCTCCACTCCTGTTGCTACTCCCTTCTCAATGCCAAAAAGCTCGCTCTCAAAAAGGCTCTCCGGCAGGGCTGCACAGTTAATGGCGATAAAGGGTTTGTCGAAGCGGGAGCTGTTTGTATGGATGGTACGTGCGGCAAGCTCCTTTCCGGTACCGCTCTCCCCGGTGATAAGAACGTTTAAAGGGCTGTCACTGACCTTCTCTATTAACCTTGTTATTTCCTGTATTCTGGAACTCGTTCCTATGATGTTACTTACAAAGGGCCTGCTATTAGGTTTTTCTTTTGAGGTAGTACTTTCTTTATTTGAGTGAGCTTTTGACTCCCGGAGTTTTTTATCTTCCTCTTCACTCATAGGAATCATAACCAAACTCCCCCGTAACTGAATTCAATTGTATCATAGGTCAATTATAAGCGTCAATTCTCTTTACGATAGCGTCAAAAGGCTTTACGTTTCCGTCAACAAGCTTCACATTCTCAGTTTTTCCTTATGGTTCAAATACAAGATGTCAACACTTAAAAATCCTTTTTTGATAAGGAGTTACGGGTATTTCTTTATTTCCCGCTAATAGCCGGCATACATCTTGCCGTTCTATATGAACAAAATCGAAAAAGGAGGTGAACGACAATGCAAACAAAACGCTTAACTATAACTTGTCTTTCCTTCTTGGCTCTCATTCTGGTTATAGCATGGAATGGAACACTTACTAAGGTGGGAGCAACCACGACCGATCACGGGCTCTTCACGCCAGGGGAGATTAAGTGGACAGATGCACCATCGGCGCTTCCTCCCGGAGCTAAACTGGCCGTTCTTGAGGGTAATCCCTCTGAAAAGGGTCTTTATACAATGCGCCTCCTTATGCCCGATGGATATAGGATCCCACCGCACTGGCATTCGGGGGTAGAACATGTGACTGTTATTTCAGGCACTTTCAACCTCGGTATGGGGGACAAGTTCGATGAGAAGGCCGGGACGGTTATGCCCGCAGGGACTTTCGGTTTCCTGCCGCCTCAAACGAAGCACTTTGCATGGGCAACCGGGGAGACGATCATTCAACTCCACGGGATGGGGCCGTGGGAGATCACCTATGTAAATCCTTCGGATGACCCACGGAATTCGAGCAAGAATTAGCTTATTTCCCAGTGAGAGAGTCGGCTATTCGGCGCTCTCTCTCCTTAGTTAGTCCCGGACGAGGTGGTCATGGATACCCGTTCCCCGGTTAAACCGGGGACGGGTATGACACCAAGGTTGAAGGGTGTAACGAGAGTTTAAATAAATCTTACAGTAAAAACCCATAAAGGAGGATAGTACAATGGTTAGGTACTTTGTTTTTTTCATTGTCTATGTAGGAATGGTTTTTATCGTTTTAGCCGTGACTAGCACATCCAGCTTTGCCACCGACGGCCCGAATGTGATACACGCCTGCATTAAAAAGAATAATGGGCAACTTAGAGTGGTCAGCGAACCAAGCGAGTGCCTGCCATCAGAAAACCCGATTGACTTACAGGCGGCGGTAGAAGTTGAAGAGGAAGAATGTCCAGTGAACATGGTTCCGGTGGGGAATATATGCGTGGATATGTACAAAGCAAGCGTGTGGTCTCAGCCTCCTGATGCTGATGGAAACCCACAGGGAACACAATTTGGAGCAGGGAGTGATAATTATCCCTGCTCAGACAACGGGAACGACTGCTCAGACCCAGGCCAGCCTAGCAAGATGATATATGCTGCATCAGTTCCGAATGTAAGACCCTCTGCGGATATCACTTGGTTTCAGGCACAGCAGGCGTGTGCGAATGTTGGGAAGAGACTGCTTACGAATGCGGAGTGGCAGATGGCAGCCGCAGGGACTCCTGACACTACTCTTGGAGCGGACAACGGGACGACTAATTGCAATATTAGATTTCAGCTTGGTTCTGACCCTGTGCCCACAGGTTCACGCTCAAATTGTGAATCGAACTGGGGGGTATTTGATATGGTAGGGAACTTAGAGGAGTGGGTAGAGGACTGGTTACAGGATAACGAGGATATTGATCAACGCTTTACATCCAGTGCTCTTTATGGTGATGACGGAATCTTTGAGATAGACGACGCGTTTCCTGAGGATGATGGATTTCCAGCGGCGCTCATCCGTGGCGGCAGCTTTGTATTCGGCTCTCTCGCCGGAGTGTTCGCGCTCCGTGCTGACCTTGCGCCCTCCCTCTCGTTCTTCAGCGTCGGCTTTCGTTGCGCCCGTTGACGTTGAGGTTGGAGCAATTTGGTAATTTGATAATTTGTACTTTGGTCTGTGGGCGGGCGTAAGCCCGTCCGCGGCATTAAAGATTGAGATTTATCAGTAGGAGCGCCGTCCCTAGCGCGACTTGGGGTCGCGGCTAGAAGCCGCTCCCACCTATTTTTGAGATAGATTCTAAAATAAGGAGGTAGTATCATGAGTACAATTCAAGGAAGAACAGTCAATAAAGTAGAACTCGAAGTAAAGGTAAAAGAGATGTACCGTGAGGTTGCTCAAAATCCTCACGGCAATTTTCACTTTGAAACAGGGCGAGGTCTGGCTGAAAAGCTTGGCTACCCTTCGGTTGATTTAGATAAAATTCCTGAGGAAGCGATTGATTCTTTTGCCGGTGTGGGCTATCACTTTGACATCGCAAATATTAAACAGGGTGAGAGGGTCCTTGATTTAGGCAGCGGCTCCAGTATGGATGTGTTTTTTGCCGCCTTAAAAGCGGGGAAAAATGGAAAAGTAGTTGGAATAGATATGACCGATGAACAGTTGAAAAAGGCAGAAGACCTGCGCGACCGATTCGGATTTGATAATGTTTCCTACCAGAAGGGATATATCGAAGAACTACCCTTTGAAGATGAGAGCTTTGATGTGGTGGTATCAAACGGTGTGATTAACCTTTCGGCCGAGAAAGAAAGGGTGTTTGCAGAAGTCAGTCGGGTACTTAAAAGTGGCGGGCGCCTGGCGATCTCCGACATAGTATCGGACCAGGAATTGCCGGAGGGAATTACCTGTGATGCGACGATTTGGGCTTCTTGTATCGGCGGGGCTATGCAGATAGACAAATACAAAACGGCTATTGAATCACCCGGCATGCGCATTGTTTCTATCAGGGAGAATCCCCAATATCAATTTCTTTCGAAATCTGCACTGGGAGCAAGTAAAAAATATGGGGTTAAAAGCATTTCGCTGCTTGCCGAAAAGCTATAGAATTGTAACCTGGCCCTCTTGCAAATGACATATGAAAATCTTGATGATGCAAAGTTCTAGAAATGAGATAGCTTCGTTCGTGGAATTTATCCCTTTGTCAAGCCTGTCCTGAGGAAATCGAAGGGCTCAGGGCGGGCTCTGAGCACTTCTACTCGCTGGATAGGGTTCGGAATAAGTACATCGGCATCCTTCGACGAGGCTCAGGATGAGCGGATACTAGCATCCGCTAGTAATAAGAGGTAATAAACCCGTTCATTCTGAGCTCCGTCGAAGAATGAACACCTCAAAAATCCATCTTTTAGTATAACCATTCGATAACCTCCTTCGTCACTAGCCCGACCCGAGGTCTCATGGAGGGCCATCATCTTCTTTTGGCTGCAAAGCAATCGCTTATTTTGGACAAGTTTGTAACTCGGCTTTTTCTCAGCAGCCCGATCGAAGGCCCCAAACCAGGTGACTGGGGAATTTTTAAGCTATTTTTGGATTTGCGTCAAATAATTCAGGATGAAAGATAAACATCCAGCAATGTCATAAGCTATTCCCGCCAGGGCTTTCTGATTTTGATCCCAAACTTGTTTATTTTGTAGTCAATCTGCCGGGGGGAGATTTCAAGTAGTGTAGCCGCACGGGATTTAACCCAACCGCATTTCTGAAGTGCTTCTATGATGCGCTGTTTTTCTATCTCTTCCACGGTCTTGGGAAGAGAGGAATTCTTAATCTTAATTTCCTGCTGAAACGAAGGGGATTGATTGTCTACAACCCTATCGAACGCCCTTATTTCATAGGGTAATTCATCTACCTCGACAATCTCTTCATCAGTCATGATCACCAGCCTTTCAATACAGTTTTCAAGCTGTCTTACGTTCCCCGGCCAGGGATACTCGAGCATTAATTCCATCGCCTCGTCTGAAATCCTAATCCTCTTCTTGTTTTCTTCATTAAATTTTTTTAGAAAATATTCCACTAACACCGGTATATCCTCCTTTCGTTCCCTTAGGGGCGGAAGAAATATTGGTATTACATTAAGCCTGTAGTAGAGGTCTTCTCGAAAACTCCCCTGGGTAACAGCCCTCTCCAAGTCCTGGTTCGTCGCGGCAATAATACGCACGTCCACGGAGATCGTTTTTGAGCTACCCAGTCTTTCAAACTTTTTTTCCTGAAGAACGCGGAGCAGTTTGGTCTGTGTCGATACCGGAATATCCCCGATTTCATCGAGGAAGAGGGTCCCGCCGTCGGCAAGCTCAAACCGGCCCTTGCGTTCATTTGTTGCCCCGGTAAACGAGCCTTTTTCGTGGCCGAAAAGCTCTGATTCAAGAAGTGTTTCCGGAAGTGCCGTGCAATTAACTTTGATGAAAGGGCCTTTAGCCCTACGGCTGTTATAGTGGATAGCCCTGGCTATGAGCTCTTTCCCCGTCCCGCTTTCACCCCTTAGAAATACAGTGGCCTTTGTAGCAGCCACGCGATGTACCGTCTCATATATTTCTTTCATCCTATTACTTTGACCGACTACGTTATCCAAACTATGCCTTACTTTCAGTTCACGTTCTAAACGGATTTTCTCTTCTATGAGTGTCTTCTTCTCCTTATCAACCATGCGACTAAGCTCCACCGCTTGGCCTATGAGGGAAGCAACCATAGTAAGAATCCTAACTCCACCTTCCATAGAAAAGGAGACCTTTCCTTGATAAAACACCACGCTAAGCGCTCCTACTACTTTATCGCCTGTTTTAATCGGGACGCATATAGATGAAACCCTCTGATTTTGGTCGAAGAGTTTAATTTGCTTACTAAGCTCCGGCTCGTCTTTAATATCGGGCAGGATCATAGGAGAACCGGTTTTATACACTTTCCCTATAATTCCCTCTCCCACCCTATAAATTCTCAGCCTTCTCTCTTCTTCCGCGATTCCGAGGGCAACAAATGTAGAAAGCTCCCGTGTGTCCTGGTTGTAAAACACAACTGTGCCGTATTTCATGTCCAAAAATTTGTCAAGAATATTCATCACCGAATCGAGGGATTTTTTAAGGTCTAGCGTAGATGTGAGAACCTTGCTTACCTCGTAAATAGTGGTAAGCTCTAAGACCTTTGTATCAACTTCGACTATCATCCTTGGCACCCTTCTTATAGGGAGAGAACTTCACTTGATCATCCCGATGCACACAAAGAAAAATCCATATTCCTACTCTTGGCTTGTCCTTTCTCTCTGGACTTTGAGCCAATTTCTGCTCAAAGCATGGCAAACGAAACTTACTGCAGCAACCTAACATGTCATTGCGAGGAGTCCTTCGTCAGGCTCAGGACAGGCTCGGCGACGAAGCAATCCATTAGATTCTTCGCTTCGCTCAGAATGACAACTTGTGTCAGATTGCTTCGCGGAGTTTACACTGAGTGAAACGAAGATGCTCGTAATGACATCGGAAACCCTGTGTCAAACCTTATAAATTCTCTAGATTAACCGCGTCCCACAGAATCAGCTTTCGTAAAACCATGAGCAAAGAATATGCCAGAATGGAAATAGCTATATGACTGAATTTTGTTTCTTCTGGAGTGTCAACTATGCTTATAAATTAAGCATCAAAGTCAAATTGAAAGGCACATTGGATAGCAATTTTCTAAAGTCTTATCTCCATCCCGTCTTCAAGCACGGTTAGGGGTGATTTTTTGGATAAACCTTTTAATTCTTTGACCAGCTCTTTTTTATAAAGGGGCTTAATATGGGAGATATAAACTTTCACGTCATTCCGATTCAACTTTTTTATCTCCTCGTCAAGCAGTCTTGGGGTGAGATGCCCGGTTATCCTGGCAACCTCTTCCAGTGAATCGGGAAAAGAGGTTTCTACTATCACCGCGCGCAGTCTCTCGCTTCTCTGTATATTCCGCCAGAATGAATCGGTAATGTAGGTATCCCCGGTAAACGCAAAAGCCTTTTTCCCGTCGTCTATCAGATAGCCCACGGTAGGGATGGTGTGATTTACCGGAATAGGCAAAACGTTATACCCTCCGATCAGCTTTTTTTGAAGCGGGTGCAGGGTGTTGTAAGTAAGTTTCGATTGTTTCAAATTAGGAATCTTGGAGAAGTTCGGCCAAATATGCCCATTCAATATATGGGAGGATATGCTATCGATCGTTTCTTTTATGCCATAAACGTTCACCGGCTCGGCTCTCAAATCAAAGGTTAGCTCCGCCAGAAAAGGCAGGTCACCGATATGGTCGATGTGGGAATGAGTAATCAGTATGTTGTCTATTCGAGCACAATCTTTCGGGTTTAGTACTTCTGTAACCGAGCCGCAATCGAGAAGCAGTTTGTTATCGACCAGGAATGCAGTGGGCCTTGAGCTTCTTCCTCTGCTGCCTCCACAACCTAGGACGAAAATTTTCAAATGATGCTCCTATAGCCCGAAGAAGGTCCTCATGCTCTGTAAGAATCGCGAAGCATATCGATTGCGTATTGCCTGAACCTCTTCCGCTTTCTTCTCTTCCTTGAAAAATCCCTCGTTTACGAGCTGTCTTTCTGCCAGGCGTTTACTCAGGTCTTCCAGTATACCCGGATTCTCCTCTAGTATGGGGACTAAATTTTTCTTCTCTATCTCTATTACTTCCATGTCGGTCTCGGCAATAACAGTGGCACCCCTTGGCTCGCCGGTGAGGAGGGACTTCTCTCCGAAAAAGTCCCCTTCCTTAAGATTCCCTACAACTATCTCCCGGCCGTTGTCCGAAGTCTTTACGTTAACGCTGGCACTTCCCTGAAGAATGAGGAATAAAGAGTTCCCGAATTCACCCTGCTTGACTATGCGCTCACCCTTTCCAAAAGACCAGTTGCGGCCGGAGACGGCCAAGGTCTTCAGATATTTTTCATCAAGCGGGTCGAATATGCTAACGCGGCGAAGGAACCCCTCTATCCTGGCCCGATTCATTTCCTCAACCAGCTCCTTTTTATCCGCCGCCTCGTGTATAAAGACATCCCTTATCGGGAAAGGAATCCTGATGCCCTTTCGCCTGAAGTTATACCAGATGCGGGTCATCACTTCATCCTGAATATTCTGGTACGAGGCATGGTCCTCGATGAAGAACTTGAGGTCATAGGTTATGGCAAAATCTCCAAAGTTTATCAGCCGGGATATGGGCCTGGGTACGGCTAGAACTCCGGCACTCTCCAGAGCGCATGATATAAGGGTCTCCTTCACCAAGGTTGGGGGGGCGCCGTATTCAACACCTACTTGCAGGAGAAGGGCGTGCAGTTTCGAGGGCTTATAAAAATTAATCAATTGCTCCTTTGAGATGATACTATTAGGAACAACAAGATAATTATTCGCCAGCGTCCGAAGGGTAGTGGCACGCCAGTTTATATCCACTACCTCTCCTTCCTTGTCCCCAAGCATGACCCAGTCCCCAACTTGAAAGGGCGGCTCTATGCTTATGGTGATGCCGGCGATTAAACCGCCAAGAAAATCCTGAAGGGCAAAAACGAGTATCCCTGCAGTGACGCTAGAAGCAACAAGAAGACCGGAAAGCTCCTTGCCAAAGACAAAGTGAGCAATTAGCATTATGGTGGCGATTAAGATTATTACCGTAACAACACTCCGGAGTAGTCCCGGCACCTGTGCCTTTCGATGTTCATGTATGTAAAAGTCCCATAGGAAAATGGAGAAAACCCTGGCCGTAAACCACACGGTAAAGAAGACCACTATAGCCGTGCCCCATTTGAGGATTAGACCCAGGTCCTGAGTCTTGAATAAACCGTAATCGTTGTGGAACGAGACCCAAACCCAAACGGTGGTGAAGAGAGAGAAAAGGTAATAGGAAATTCCCAAGCTAATTCTGAAACGGCTCCAGAGAATCCAGCCAATTGAGAGAAGGACAACAAAAACAAATAGACTAATCAGTGAAGAGGCTAATATGGGTGACTGCTCGAACCAGGTGGTGATCATGGGGGTGTTATTTTTACAAAGCCTTTTTGAATCTCTTCGACCTTAACTGAACAAGAGATTGGTCAACTTGGTCAGACGGCAGCTCCTTTTCTACCCTGGCTATTCTTTCAGACGTAGCCGGATGGGTTTTCATCATACCCCCGGTCGATCCCTGACCCTGACTTTGCAGACGGACGAGGAAGTTCTTCAATGCGTAAGGGTCATATCCGGCCCTCTTTAGATAAGTAATTGCATCTTCATCGGCTCTATACTCCTGGGTCTTGCTATAACCATTTACCACCAATGTCTTGAATACGTCGTCTATAGAACCCTCGAAGGCTGTTACCAGTTGTGATAGTTCCGCAGGCGTATATCTCTGGGCTGCCTCCTTACCAACCAGGGTGGCAACTTCGGTGAGACGAGCCTTCTGTATAGCCGAGACACCGTCCCGGTTATTTATATGCGCAACCTCATGAGCCAGGACTGCCGCCAGTTCGTCTTCATTCTCCGTTGCGTAGAGCATGCCCTTTGTTATCAATATAATCCCGCCCGGACAAGCAAATGCATTTATCTCCTTTGAGTTAAGTACGGCAAAGTGATACCCGCCGTATGTATATGGCTCATACGAGTTCACTGCCACCGTCCTTCCTACCAGGTTGACGTACTCGGTGAGTTCTCTGTTCTCTAAAAGAGGGTATGTCGACAGTATCCTGGCCGCAACCGCCCGCCCCACATAATACTCCTCTTCATCGGAAAGGGGCGTGGCCGCCTGGAATGTTTGTTGCACCACTCTAGTCACACTCCCTATATCCATGCCGGAACATGCAATCAGCGAGACTAGAATTATCCCTGCCAGTATAACTGGAAGCGTTTTCATGGAAGAGTCAGTCTCCCGGTTTGTATAAATTGCAAGACCTGTTTATCGGAAACGGTGTAGCCTTCCACCCGGTTAACTGCCGTATAATTCAGCCCAGGATTGCTTTGTTTGTATGCCGATTCAACCTGGGGATTGAATCCCTTGCCGGCCAATGCTACTTCTCCGCTCGATGCACCCTGCCCCTGCGACCCGGTAATTTTGCTGAGAGTAAACGACTTCTTATCGACCGCACTCTTGTGAATGCATCCTAGGAGCCCATTAAACCTAACCTGATACCAGTCACCCTGCTTGGACGTGACTTCTAGCACATCATTGTAGTAAACCATGGCCTTGACCGGTGCGAAGAACTGGCAGGAGGTCCTTATGGCGTTCTGTTTTGTGATGACTGTCAATGTTTCGGCACGGGAAGAAACGGGGGTGGAAACCAGTATAAGAAGGCCTATGAGGTATAGTTTCATGCTATTTCTCAGTAAACTTTATAACATCCCAGTCCTCTGTCAAGTGTGGGTTAGATATCATGTATTCACACCTTCTTTTGTAGAACTGGGCAGGCCCGTCTTCAGGGTATTGCCTGAGTAAATCCTCGAATACTTGGACCGCTTCAGCCCATTTCTTATCCTTATATAGCGACATACCCTGCTGGAAGACACTCAAAAGCTCCTGTATCTCCGATTCTATATTCCCTTTCTCACCGATGAGTTCGTATATCTTCACCGGTAACTGCTTCCCCTTTACCGCTATCGAGCCTAGCTCCCTTTTATAAAAAATATCGTCCGTCCCCATGATAGTATTCTCGCTCACTATTACACTGGTCTTGAAAAATTTATTCGCCGATTCTAGCCTGGATGCAAGATTTACCGTATCACCGATGACCGTGTAGTGAAATAATCTATCGCTTCCAATATTACCGGCGATAGCTTCACCGGTATGTATCCCTATCCTGACCCTTAACCCGGAGAATCCATCCGCCCTGAGACCTTCGTTGATTTCATCGAGAGCCTTAAGACACTGAATGGCAGAGAGGCAGGCGTTTACCTCGTCTTTGTCTGTATCAAATGGAGCACCCCAGAATGCCATAACCGAGTCGCCGATATACTTGTCTATCACCCCTTGATTTCGTATCAGCACCTCGGTTAGAGAATTCAATACCGAATGCAGTATAGTTGCCACCTTCTCCGGGGACCTGACCTCGGCAAACGAGGTGAACCCGGCCAGGTCGGCAAAAAACACGGTAACCCGTCTTACCTGCCCGCCCGGTTTTATGAGAGATGGGTTTTCTATGATGTAATCGGCGATCTTCTTGTCCATATACTGGGAGAATGTCGCCCTAAGGAAAAGCCTCTGTCTACCCTCGGTAGCATAGCTATACGCAACCGAAACCAGAAAACTGAGTATCAGTGAAGTAATAGGCGGAATGATATTCATGTAAACGGATTCCCCGAATAGAATCGCCAGGATTATAAGCACTAACACCAGGGATGCTATAAACATAGAAAGATTTTTAAGAAGGGAATAACTCCTCAAGACAGAATAGGAGATAAAAAACGAGATCAGCAACATAAAAGCGACCACAAAAAAGCTGTTTACCGGCATGATGAAATTACCGTCGATAATATTATCAAGAGTGGTTGCATGAATCAGCACACCGGTTGACACCGAAGAGGTCGCCGTCGGCTTTAGGTCGTATAAACCGGCCGCTGTGAGCCCTAGGAATACGATTTTCCCCCTGAAAAACTCTTTTCTAACCTCCGGGTCCTCAGATGCGGCACTCCTCAAATATGCGCTCAGTATCTGCGAGGCCGAGAAAACCTTGAAGGGATTCCTATCCCTGTAGTATCTGAGCATAAGCGTGCCATCGGTTAACGGTATCTTTGCTTCGTCGACATAAACGGAATTTTGCTTTATCTTGACCCCAGCCTGCTTTAAGAGATGACTCAATACAAAATTGGGGATGACGTATTCCTTTAATCCAAAAAACAGGGGAACTCTTCTATAAACCCCGTCTTCATCTGGAGAGATGGTGACGTTCCCCGCTCCGGCGACAGAGCTTTTTAAAGCGTCAATGGGAGTAATAGCAGAACTATAATTCAAAAAGATTGGTGGTTTATCTACGACCGATATAGACTTGATAAAATCCTCATCAGTAGGGCTCATAATCTCCTGTTTTTGAGATAGGACAACAGGCAGGTAAACATTCGAGGCTTTTTTCATGGCCCCTGCCAGAATCCTGTCGTCTTCCTCGCCGTATGATGAAGGTTCGGTAAATAAAATGTCTATGAACAGGGCATCCGCCTGGGATACAAACTCTATTATCGGGGCGTATACCTGCCTGGGCCAGGGCCAGTTAATGCCCTGGTCGCTCAAAGCGTCAATACTCCCCTGGTCAACCTCTACGATGACTATATCCTCAGAGGAGGGCTTTAAAGGATTCAACTGTCTTGAGAACAGGTCGTAAGCCTGAAGCTCGAACTCCTTAAGAAAACCGGAAAGGAAGATTAAGAGGGAAAGAATAAAAGAGGAGATGGAGAGTAGTACTATTTTTGTAGCTTGACGATTTAATAAGCTAATATCAGCGTTCCTAATATCTTTGACTTATTGTTTGTATTTTGTATTCCCTTAGCTATGTATTTTCTCAGCCTTGTGTATAAGTTTACAAATTACATTCTTCTGGATTTGTTCAAATCTCTTACTATCCATTCACTGGTATCGAAAGACCACAAACGGTAAACTCCAAACTGCGAATAATGTTAAAGTGCGAACAAGGCCTAAGGTTTTGTAACCTTCAAGTCGGAAAATTCCCAGACATTTTTGTTTTGTGCATTTGCGGGCGAATTTCCAGTTAAACCTACAAAACTCCCACCCTGTGGTGGTTGCCCTTTGAAGGTAACAACTTCTGTATCATTGATGTAAACTTTTGCTTCGTTTCCCTTCGTCACCACCCTTAGTTGGTTAACCTCACCTAAACCTTTTTTAAGTGCGCTATTTTGACGCCACGATACCGGTTCTAAGACGCGCTTATTTACCCAACGTTTGACTGTATACCAACCGTCACCGGTAACCAGGAGGTAATAGTAATCATCGTAGCCCTTCGCCCAGAATATGAGCCCGCCGCCATAATTTGGGTCGTCGCTCTTGGTAAGACTTACATTAACACAAGCATCCATGTCCTCAAAAATGTTGGCTTGGTTAATAATGGGATAACTGGTATTCACGTCTGGCTGAATGACCAGTTTTCCATTGGCTACGTTCAAGTTTGCATTTGCCTCACCCCAAGCCGGATCGAGAGACGTAAAATTATCCTCGTAATAAACCTCACTACCCTTACAGGCTAAAACGTTTTTGGCTAAAGATAAAACGGTTAGACCAACCAGCACGACTAGAACAATTTTAGTTTTCATAACATACCTCCTTAAAACAAGTGTATTACTCATCACTAATACCAAGAAATATGAGAGTTTCGTTCATGATTCTTCCCCTTAATTCTATTGGCCTGGGTAGCTGCCCGAGCCGGGAGAAGCACCGGAACCCGAGGCAGCAGCATCTGGCTTTGTTACCTTCAACTCGGAAAATTCCCAGACTGACGGAGCGTTGCCAATTACCCCGATAAATCCGCCGCCCGGGGGTGGTTGGCCTTTGAAGCTAACTACCTGAGTGTCGTTTATATAAACTGTGGCTTCATTCCCCTTAGTCGCAACGCGGAGTTGATTGCTCTGGCCCACGCCCTTTTTTAAAGCGGCATTCTGGCGCCACGGCACCGGGTCTAGGGCTCGCCCGTTTGTCCAGCGTCTGACCGCAAACCAGCCGTCGCCATTTATAAGCAAGTAATAATAATCATCATATCCCTTGGCCCAAAAGATAAGGCCGCCTCCCCAACTGACGTCGTCGCTCTTGGCTATGGTCACATTTATGCAGGCATCCATGTCCTCGAAGATATTGGCCTGGTTTATTGTACTCCATAACTTTTCCGCTTCTGGCTGAATGACAAACTTGCCGTCTCTGACACTCTGCCTATTGCTTGGCTCGCCCCAAGCCGGGTCCATAGTGGTAAAGCTATCCTCAAAAAGAACCTCACTACCCTTACAAGCAAGCGTATTTCTGGTAGCAGATAGAAGAACGATTACAGCAACCGCTAAAACACCTATCATCAACCTCATGACCTACCTCCTCGTTTATTTATACGATTTCTATCAAGAAAAGTTTTTAAAGAGCAGTGAAAAATTATCATCGAAAGCAACTTGCATCTATGGACGGGTTATCAGGAAGCAGAAAATAAGTCATTCAGGCAAATTATATAACCGTGGCTTATTTTCTGTCAAGAATTGTTTGCAGATAGGGAAATTGGTATTAACTCTTGAGCAAAATTATAACCTTGGTATTATCACCTACATTATTCCTGTTTGGCTTTTCTCCTTATCTTCCAGGCCTTCATATCCTCTTCCCAGAATCTCTCTTCCCGCCATGGGTCGCCATGAATGTGATAACCCCTTAACTCCCAGTATCCCGGTTCATCCTGGAGCATGAATTCCACCCCACGCACATATTTGGCGCTTTTCCAGGCGTAAAGCTGGGGGATAACCAGCCTGAGCGGAAAGCCATGCTCGGGTTCGAGCGGCTTGCCGTTTAAATTGTATGCGAAAAGGCAATCCTCCTTCAAAAAGTCCTCCAAGGGTAGATTAGTCGTGTAACCCTCCATGCAGTGAATCATAAGGTATTTGGCCTGGGGATCAGGCTCGACCAGTTCGTAGATGGTTTTCGTGCTCACCCCCTCCCACAGCATATTCTGCTTAGACCACCTGGTTACACAGTGAAAATCGGCAAGCACCTCCACTTTGGGAAGACTCAAAAATTCAGCCCAGGTGAGTGTTCTTAGCTCCTTTACTTCACCGCCAATAACGAAACTCCACTTCTCCTGATTAAACACCGGCCTTGGCGCTATGTCATATACCGGGAATTTGTGGGTTATAACCTGCCCCGGTGGAATTCTTTTCCAGTGGGTAACGGTTGGGCTTACGATTTGCTTTTTTTCATCTACCTGGCTCATATTTTTCCCTATATGCTAAATCATAGAACTCTGTCAGCACCTTATTCCAGTCCAATAAATTTGACGATTCATGATGCGGGATACATGATGCATGATTATGAAGAAAAGCTTCTTTTACATCGCGCATCATGCATCGTTTATCGTTCGACCGAGCTCACGACGAGGTCTTGCATCCTGTATCCTGTATCGTGGCCCTAAAATGCCCCGGACGTCGGCAAGATGACTACCTCTTCGGTAAGCGTCTCTTTTGGCTGCCTGTATATATTAACCATCATCTTTGCTACGTCTTTAGCCTCAATCATCTTTTTCCTGTCCCAATCCCCGGGAATACCGTCCCAGAGCGGGGTATCCGTAGGACCGGGTAATACGGCAGTGACCTTAATTCCCATACCCCTAAGCTCTTCCCGGAGTGAATTGGTAAAGCCCAGAAGGCCGAACTTTGAGGCGCAGTAGGCGGACCAATTGGGGAAACCGGTCTTAGAGGCAATTGAAACGAGGTTGAATATATGGCTGCCCCTCTCCATTAATCTAAGAGCATGTTTGGTAACCAGAAAAGCCCCGGTTAGATTGACCCTAATCGTCTCTTCCCACTTAGATGTTTCAAAATCGGAAACGGGACCAAGGAAGGCTACCCCGGCATTGTTTACCAGCACGTTTATCTTCCGGCTAACCTCGGAAAGACCTTTTATAAACCCATCAACCTGAGCTTCATCTCCGACGTCGCAAACGGAGGCATATACCCTGCCCCCATTCTCTTCTATTTCTCTTTTTACTGTCTTTAACCCCTCGTTAGTTCTGGCGCAAATGGCAACAGTGGCTCCTTCCCGGGCAAACTCCAGAGCGACTTCCCTGCCTATTCCCTTCCCGGCGCCAGTGACAACTACCAACTCCCCACTCATACCTGCTTGCCTATCAGCCTCAGAAACTCCGACCTAGTCCTTTCATCCTCCTTGAAAACCCCTCTCATCGAGCTTGTGAGCATGTTCGCCTCTGCCTTTTTAACGCCCCTCATGGCCATGCAGAGATGATAAGCCTCTGCAACCACGCCGATGCCCTCCGGGTTCAGTATATCGCTCAGAAAATCGGCAATCTGTACGGTCATCCTTTCCTGAACCTGAAGCCTTCGGGAAAATACCTCCACTATACGGGGGATTTTGCTAAGCCCAATGATTTTTCCGTTAGGGACATAGGCCACGTGGCATTTTCCGAAAAATGGCAACAAATGATGTTCACACAGACTATAGAACTCTATGTCCCTCACTATCACCATTTCATCATACTTTTCATCAAAAATTGCACCGTTCACCAACTCCCTTGGTGATAGCCTATAACCCGATGTTAATTCCTTATACATCCTGGAAATCCGTCCAGGTGTATCCTTAAGTCCCTGTCGATCCGGATCCTCCCCGATCGCGGTAAGAATTTCCTTTACTGCACTCTCGATGCTCATACTGCTATTCTTCCTCCTCGAAATACTCAAAGTAGTTATCCGGTGTCTCCCAGAGCTTTAGATGATGGAGTTTCGCCTCTTTCAACCTGGGCTGAAGCTTGAGCCAGATGTATTTTACTATGTTTTCCCCAGAAGGTTGGAACTCCCTGAAATAAGGTACTTCGACATCAAGCCTGGTATGGTCCAGCTCCTCTATTATATCCTTCATGAGTTCATCTAACTCGGAAAGGTTTATTATCATCCCCGTTTCCGGGTCTATTCTTCCGGAAACCTTTACCTCCACATAGTAATCGTGTCCGTGCCCCCTAGGATTATTGCATTTCCCGAAAATACGGCGATTTTCCCCTTCGGAGAATTTGGCCGAATGAAGCCGGTGCGCGGAGGAAAAATGATAGATTTTAGCCAACGTGCATATCTCTCTTCTCATCATCGCTCCCTCCGGTAATCCACATAAAGATCAGGCGTTTCATAGAGCCTTATTCGATAAAGCCGGCAGTCGGTTTTTTCTTCGAGCTTCTTTTCCATGGAATCCCAAAGCACCCGGGCTATATTCTCGGTAGTAGGGATTAAGTCCTTAAAGTGTGGATTATCCTCATTCAGATATTTGTGGTCAAAATCCTTCAAGACATCATTAATCATGGGCTTCAAATCATAAAGATTAATTATCATTCCGGTATCCGGGTCAACCTCACCCTCTATGGTAACCTCTAGGACGTAATTGTGGCCATGACCGTACGGGCTGGTGCATTTGCCGAAAACGGCTTTGTTCTTTTCATCGCTCCACTTGGGATTCCAATAACGATGAGATGCGGCGAAATCTATTCTCTTTGTAAGAAGGGTCTTGTATCCCACAGTTATTCTTGCTCGGATTAAGAGATCGAACTTAATTTAAATATTAAGGATAGCATATGGCTTATAAATGTCACGAATAAGCTTCCCTTTCTGTTACTGTACGGTACTATTTATTCGATGTATATCAGTCCTGAAGAGATTCTCGAACAGGTGCTCGGTGACCTTCGAAGAAAACGCAAAAGGATTCTAGTCGAAAATGGAACAGTAGAGTTTTTATTAGTTTCCCTGGTTATTCTGGGGGTTGTCTCTATTCTTTCCTACGTTTATCCGAACCATATCTATTTTAGCGCTCTAAAGCTCATCGCCATAACCGGCTTATGCTTCGGATTCTCCAGGTTTCTACTCCCGGCACTGTTAAAGAACGAACGAAAATCAGGGCTAGCCCTTGAGCTAGAAAAGCTGTTACCAGGTTTAGGGGAAGAAGTCTTAAGCGCCGTCCTCCTGTCATTAGACCTTAAGAAAAATGATATAGAACTGGGCGTCTCTACATCCCTGGTTAAAGCTCATTTGGATAAAGTTGCCCACAAACTCGGCACATTGGACCTGTCCCCGGTCATTCCTGAAAGGAAGAGCATCAAATACAAGAACCCTCTTCTAGTCGTCTCCATACTTCTTTTAGCCGTACTGGTATTCGCCCCAAGGGATTTTCGAACTTTCTTGTTTAGCGCCCAGATCCTGCCCTCCTCAGAGCCAGCACTGCTAGACCTCGCCGATATTACCATTCAGTATCAATACCCTGGTTATACAAAGATTCCCGCTAAAGAGGTGAGGGGGAGCAACGGAGATGTAAGAGCCTTAAAAGGAACCCATGTCACCTTCTTGGCCGAAGCGATTAACCAATTCGACAAAGGAAGATTATTCTTGGAGCAGGGGAATGTTATCCCTGTAAATCTCGAAGATGGGAGAATCAAAGCCGAATTCACGGTAGTTTCAAGCGGCAGTTTTTTCATCGAAGATAAAGAGGGGAAATTCAGGTCGAAGTCTTTTAAAATCACCTCCGAGGAAGATAACCTCCCCCAAATCACCGTCAATACCCCGGCCGGAGAGATTATGGAAACGGGCGAGAAGGACAAGCTCGAGCTTTACTACACCGCCCAGGATGATTTCGGACTCACGAAACTGGTTCTCTCCTGGCAGGACAAGAACGGCGAGTCAAGCAAATTGATACGGCAGGAAAAAGAAGAACCACAAACAGCCGAGGGAAAATTTGTTTGGGACTTAAGCCTGGTCGAATCCAAACCCGACGAAATTATAGAGGCAAAGATAAAAGCCTATGATAACGACACAGTGTCCGGGCCCAAGGTAGGTGTTTCAAACACAATCAGAGTTCAGATAAAAAACTCCCGAAAAAAGCATCAAGATATATTAGCGCAGACCGAAGAAGTCATGGATAAACTCCTTCATGTACTCGCGGATGAAATCGAGAGCTCGAGGTTAAAAGCTGCGCTTTCAGAGAACGCAGCTAATCGAGGGGAGACCGAACCCCGCACCGAGCTCGATAGGATAAAAAAAGACCAGGAAGGCATAGCCGGTAGGATTGAGGATGCCTTGAGTTCCTTGAATAATCTTCTCGGCAAAATGCAGGATGACCAATTTTCAGATTATACGTTTTATCTCGGGCTCTCTAACATGAGGATTAGAATCGAGGAGTTACTGGAAGAGCGCCGTAATCTGCTTTCCTCCTTATCCGCAGGTGATTTCCTCCGGCTTGACGGCCTTATAACCAGAGAAATTAATGAGTTTGAAGACGACATAATATTCTTAGACTCTATGCTCAAAGGCGAACGATTAGAAGAATCCTTAGTATACGGAAAAGAAACGCTCGACAAGCATAATCAGCTCTCCGCGCTTTTGGAAAAGCTAAGACAAACCGGGAACCAGGCAATGATGGGAGAGATTGAGGGAAAGATAGAAGAGCTAAGGAGCCTGGTCTCTCAGTTGGCAGAGAAGTTGAGCTCTATAAGCGCGGATATCTACGAAGGATTTCTCAACCCCGATGCCTTTGAGTCCTTTGATTTGCAGGATAGGCTAGACGAAATTAGCAGGCTGGCCCAGGAGGGGAAAATTGAAGAGGCCCTAGAATTGCTCTCCGGCATCAAGGACAGCCTAGAAAGCATGATTGCCTCCTTGGAAAGCGGCTTTCAGTCTTTCAGCACGGCTTCATTATCAAAAGAGTTAACCAAGTTAAACGAGTTGATCGCCAGGATGGAGGGCATCGAAAAAGAACAGACTGCGCTCAAACAAAGAACCGAGACCCTCAAGGAATCACTGCTAAAATCCCCTCCAAAAAATGAAAGCCTGCTCGAATTTGACGAAAGAGAGCGGAAAAAAGTGGAACAGTTGAAGAGTAGGCTTATGCAGGCCAGAGATAAAACCTACGCCAGTGAACCGGAAAGTGAGGTTATCAAGGGCCTTAATCCTATCGACCAGGCTCTTCGCAAGACAGACGAGCTGGAGCGTTGGCTTCTTGCTCTAGAACTGGAGGAAGCTCTTAAGAATGCCCAGGAACTCGAAGCAGAAACCAGCGGTCTTAACAATCTCATCAAACTATTCGGGAAAACGGCAGAAAGCCATGGAGAGATCGAGAGAGCAGAAGAGATAGCCAAAGGGATCCGGCAGGATATCGAGCAATTCTTAAAAGGCGGGGCTAAAGAGGTACAATCATACCAGGTCGCCGAGAGACAGGATAAGATACAGGCAGAAACAAGAGACCTTGAAGATACCCTAGTCCAATACCAAGATGACCTCCCCCTTTCTCCAGAAATAGGTGAGAACCTGTCCCAGTCTAAGGGGTTCATGGGAGGTGCATCAAAAAGCCTTAAAAGCAAAGAGGTATCAAAGGCCATCTCAAACCAGGAGGAAGCCATTAAATCCCTCAAGAAGGCCAGGGAGGAGGCAGGTCAACTACTCAAGAAATACCAGTTAAGCGCAAGAGGCATGGGACCCTCTGTTCCCTTTGTCCTGGGCGGCAATCAACCAAGAGAGGGCCCGCGAGGAATCGACACGGGCTACGTAGAGATCCCGGCGCCCGGGGAGTCGGAGAGGGGAAAGGAATTTAAGGAGAATCTTATGAAGGCCATGAAAGAGGGGTCGCCCGAAGGGTACAGCGAACTCAACAAGAAATATTACGAAAGGATCATCAAGTGAGAAGCTTAGTCATCCTTACTTTTTTTCTGAGCATTATTTCCGCCCCGGCTGAAGAACCGGATTTATCCGCACACCTGGAGAGTGGTGAAACCTACCTATACCGATGGCAGATAGGAGAAGCATCCAAGTCAGCCGATAGAGCGTTGGAGCTGGCTAAAAATAACGAAGATAGGGCCAGTGCCTATTTCTTGAAGTCTCAGGTCGAGTTTTATAGGGGCAATTATGCTCTAGCAAAGAAATTTGCCGAGGAGGCGTATTCACAAAACCCTAAAGGGGAGGACATCGGCAATTTTTTGGATTACATATCCAGGGTGTCACAGATAGGAGGAAAATTCAAGGAGGTAAGGACCGAGCGTTTTGTATTACGATACGGCTATGCAAAAGATTCCATACTCTTGAGCTACGCAGAGGACGTGCTAAACAAGGCGTACTACGAAATCGGACTGGACTTGGAAGCATATCCCGGAGAGCAGGTAATCGTCGAGATATATCCTGACCTAAAGAGCTTTACGCTCGCCTCTACCCTTTCCGAAAAAGATATAAAAACCACGGGTGTAGTAGGGATCTGCAAGTTTAACCGTATCATGATACTTTCCCCCAGACTACTGCCGCAGGGGTACTCATGGTTCGACACCTTAGCGCACGAATACACCCACTATCTCATCTTTTTGAAAAGCGGCAACACCGTCCCGGTGTGGCTCCACGAGGGGATCGCTAAGTTTCAGGAAAGAAGATGGAAAGAAAAGAAGCGGAAGGTAATAAACCCATTTTACGAGACGCTTTTGGCCACCGCGGTTAAGGAAGACAGCCTCGTACCGATCGAGAAAATGCATCCCTCCCTGGGAAAGCTGGACAGTGCCTACGAAGCCCAACTGGCATTTGCCCAGGTCGGAACGGTAGTAGATTTTTTAGTCAAGAAATGGGGCAGCCAGTCGCTCGTCGATTTACTGGACGTAATCAGGGAAAGGGAGGATTTCGAGCTAGCCATAAAGGAAGTGACAAACATGAGTTTCGACGATTTTTATGGTTTATGGGTAGAAGACCTTAAGAAAAAGAACCTTAACGTAAGAATCCCTGGCCTAAAAGTCAAAGAATTGAGGTTCAAGCAGGAAAGGATGAGACCCCAGGACCAGAGTGAAGATTTAGTTGACCTGGACGATGCCCGGGCCAGGGAATACACCCGGTTGGGCGACCTTCTCAGCATCCGGGGAAGGGTTAAAGCCGCCGCCTACGAATATGAAAAGGCGCTCCACTTTGACGGAGACTCTCCAATCATCATAAACCGCCTGGCTTCAGCTCAAATCTCCCAAGGCGAATATGATGAAGCAAAAAAGAGACTGGCGGCATCGCTCGAGCTGTATCCGGAATACGTTAATACCCACGTCAATCTCGGCAGGATATATCTGAATAAAGGAAATTTGAACGAGGCCAAAAGAGCCTACCTGGAGGCATTAGCCATAAACCCCTTCAATCCGGAAATTCACATAGCCCTAGCCACCATCTACAACAAACTGGGATTAACCGACTTGGAAGAGCATGAGAAAGATGTCCTGGCTACACTTCTTAAAGATGAGTTAAAGGTTGAGCCACGAATAGAAACGAATGGACACGAATGAAAATAAGCAAGATACACGATACATGATACATGATACAGTATCGTTGAAAGTTTTTTTACAGCATGCATCTTGCATCATGTATGACGCATCTCTCTAATCACATAAAACCGTAACTATTTGACCCAAAAAACATAATAATGAGGATATAGATGAGCATACACGAACATGGAAGCGAAAGAGATGTAGAAAAGGTAACCCAACTGGCCAGGGTGAAAAAGGACATTCTCGAGGAAATCAGCAAAGTAATAGTCGGCCAGAAAAACGTCATAGAACATCTGCTTATATCCCTGATGTCATCCGGGCACTCGCTTTTTGTCGGAGTCCCGGGGCTGGCAAAAACCTTGCTCGTCAGTACTTTGTCCGACGTTCTCAATTTAAGATTTAACAGAATCCAGTTCACACCCGACCTGATGCCTTCGGATATTACCGGCTCTGAAGTTCTAGAACACGACACATCCACCGGAAAGAGGTTTTTCAAATTCATCCACGGTCCGATCTTTTGCAACATACTCCTCGCCGACGAAATAAACAGGGCCTCACCTAAAACCCAAGCGGCCCTCCTCCAAGCCATGCAGGAAAGAAAGGTAACCGTGGGCGGTGAAACTTACCAGCTGGCGCCTCCCTTCCTGGTTTTTGCCACACAAAACCCCATCGAACAGGAAGGCACCTATCCCCTTCCCGAGGCAGAGCTTGACCGCTTCATGTTCCAAATAGACGTCGATTATCCCACGATGAATGAGGAGGTAGAGATCGTAAGAACTACGACCGGGGCATACAGGCCCGAGCTTAGGAAGGTACTCGATGCTTCCATGATTTTTGAATACCAGGACCTGGTTCACCGGGTTCCGGTCTCCGAGCACGTTGCCGCCTATGCGGTGAAGATAGCCCGGGCTACCAGGCCCAGCGAACCGGACAGCCCGGAATTCATCAAGAAGTGGGTTTCTTGGGGAGTCGGACCCAGGGCTTCCCAATTCTTGATCCTGGGAAGCAAAGCGAGGGCGGTGCTTGACGGCCGCTATACACCGAGTACCGAGGACGTAAAATTCCTTGCGCCATCGGTCCTGAAGCACCGGATCGTCCTCAATTTCCGTGCCGAGGCCGAGGGAATGAAGCCCATGGATGTCATCAAGGAAATCCTGGATAAGGTTGAATTAAGTGCCTAGCCATCAACGAACATAACCTTACATCAAATCGGCGAACACCTTACGGTAATGCCGATACCAATCGCTCTGAAACCGCTCTTCCGGGTCGTATTTCGTCTTTAGCTTTAGGAATTGAGGAAAATTGGGGTAACAAGCCAGTACCTGCCGGCGAGTGGCGTACTTGTGGTAGGTTAAATAATAGCTTCCTCCGTACTGTATTCCCCGGTCTATCAGACGGCGGAAATTGTTAGCCGCCCTTTCCAGCCCTGGTGCATTATGTATGACATGTAAATTGAATATCACACAGGCATAAGACTCCTTTGCCCAGGCCAGAAAACTCTCTTCGTCCTTTTCGATGAGACGTATAGTCCCATAGATCAGGTCAACATTATTTTCTAGGAAGTCTTCACGAACGTCCTCCATGAAACTGACCAGCGCATTCCTGGGCACATAGATTTCGGTGATCATCTCCGTTGCCATATCCTTGGAGCCCAACTTCCTGTCCAAAAGCCGGTGATAATCATCTATGTACGTGCTTAACTGATGGGTGTCCGACCAGTATACCTGTCCCGAAGTAGAGAGGTAGTGGGCGGAGTAAAGCTCGAATGCCTTCTTTTTGTTCGTGTGTGCCAGGTAGATAAGCCTCTTCCAGTCCTCGGCGGAAAGAGACCTCTGCCCTTCCGGAATTGGTGTGTCCTCCGCCACCGGCTTATAGCATGAGAAAACACCTTTACGCAGAAAGTCGTCGCAATCAGAGTCGGTATTATACTGGAAATCCCCATACAAAAAGCCCTCTCCGATGCGACGCTCGAATGAAGACATAAGTTCTTTAACATCGATAACCTCGACCGCTCTCCTGAGCTTTCGGCGAGGCGTGAGTCGGAGTCTTGCCGAATAGATTATTCCAAATAGGCTATAACCGCCGACCACAAGCTTAAAAAGTTCAGGGTTTTGCGTGCGACTGCATGCGTGGAGCTTGGAATTTGCATCGATAAGAACGAGTGACTCCACGTCCTGTATTATGGGTTTAAAGCGTAGTCCCCGGCCATGAATGTTTGCACTAATGGCCCCACCTATGCTCAGACGATCTGCACCCGTTTGCTTTTGAGTAATACCCCAGTTTGTCGACCGACCCTCCTGGGCTTTATGCAAATATTCAGTCAATTCTGGCCACTTGATTCCGGCTTCCACCTCCAAAATACCTTCTTTGGTGTCAAAATCTAATACCCGATTAAGATTTGTGGTATCTATGAGTACGGTATCGGTTCCGAACTGCTGTCCTCCCATTGCATGTCTTCCGCCGGCCACGGAAACCGTTTTACCCTTATGTTTGGCTTCTCTTACGGTACCCTGAACGGCTTCTGTAGAATCCACCGATACAATTCGGCTCACTAAGACCGGGTTTAACTTTGAATGTATGTCGTTGACTAAAATGCTCCGGCTTATCTCTAACTTTCTAGGGTTTTTGTCGAACCTGGATACCGGATTACCAGCCCTTTTCCTAAATCCTCTCCTGGCTATCATAGCCGTATTCTCCTCGCCTTATCTTACTAGTTTATTAATAAGTGAATATTCACTCATTTATGTCAGTGTATTACTTCCTATGTCCTTTGTCAAGGGCTAGATTAAAAACTGGGAATGTCTGTAGACGGCCAGCTTTGTGCTGGAAGGAGAAAAACTTGACTAAATAAACCCGTTCGTCCTGAGTAGTGAACTGGTCCCCGATTAAATCAGTGAACTATCGAAGGACGAGCTCCACTAGTTTCAAATCATTCTTCGATTGAACTCAGAATGAGCGGATGCATGCATCCGCTGATAATGAAAAATAAAAACTGTTTGTTTTGAGCTTATCAAACGGATCATGGTTCGAGGGAGTTTATCTTGAGTGCTTCGATTCCTCAGCATAAACTGCGTCGAATGGTTCATGGTTCGACTGAGTTTATTCCTTCCCCGATTAAATCGGGGACCAGCTCAGGACGGGCTTTGAGCATAGCCGAAAGGCTCACCATGAAGGATGAGAAAGCTCAATCTAATACTATTTCACCCTGAGTCCTTCGGCTTAGCTCAGGATAGACTACGACGGAGGGTGAGCAGTCGAAGGGCGAACACCGATAGCTTCAAATTATCCTTCCACCCTTCGGTCTTGTTCAGTATGAGCAAAGGATTAAGCAACGTTGATGAATCCGAATAGATTGCTACGTCGTTTAACCTTTACAAATGTCATGGCACGCTGCCTTCTTTTGTCAACGAGGAGTTCTCTTTTATTATCAAGTGTGGTTAACAAGAATTGTATATAAAATTTCCAATTATACGATATAGCGAATAGTTATGTAACAAACCTAAAGTTAACAGTTAGATTTTAAAATGCGTTTTTAGTCGTCGAAAAGCCTAGCTCTACCAGGGTAGTCTAATTTCTTATTCACAAGCTCGAAGTGGTAGTCTCCAACGGCTATCCGCTCTTCAAATTTTGATTTTATCAGCTCGCTGACCGTCGGCTCCATACGGGATAGGAAAGGCTTTGGATAAATGCCCATTACGAAAAACATGACCGCCAGGGGAAGGAGAACCATGATTTCTCTGAGACTGAGGTCTCTTAAAACCTTGTTTTCCGGTTTATCCAGCGGCCCAAACATCACTCTTTGATAAGCCCAAAGCATGTATACCGCACCTAGTATCAAACCGGTGGCACCGAGGGCAGAATAGATATAACTGGACTTAAACACACCCAACAAAATCAGGAACTCGCCCACGAAGCCGTTCAGAAGGGGAAGGCCGATCGAAGAAAGGGTGGCCAGCATAAAAAACGCCGCAAATATGGGCATGACCTTTGAGATCCCGCCAAACTCGGCCATGAGCTTTGTATGCCTTCTTTCGTAAATCATGCCCACTATCAGGAAGAGAGCTCCGGTAGAAAGGCCGTGGTTGAGCATCTGGTATATCCCACCCTCTATGCCCTGAATGTTGAGGACAAAGATCCCAAGCATAACCAGCCCGAGGTGGCTTACGCTGGAATAAGCAACGAGCTTTTTCAGGTCGGACTGGGCAAAGGCAACCATTGCCCCGTAAATGACGCCTATGATTGCTATTACACTCAGAATGGGAAGTAAGTCCAGCGTGGCCTCCGGAAAAAGAGGCAGCAGGAAACGGAGAAAACCGTAAGTCCCCATCTTGAGGAGAATTCCGGCCAGTATTACGCTCCCTGCAGTGGGAGCCTCCACGTGGGCATCGGGAAGCCAGGTATGGAGCGGAAACATGGGCACTTTTATGGCAAAAGCGAGGAAGAACGCCAGAAAGGCCAGACCCTGGGGACTGAGTATGCCCAAATAAGGGATGTTCAGATTGTAGAAATCCATTACGTCCATGGAAGAAACTCCGAACTGGTCGAGGTGGAGAATGTAGAGATAAAAAATGGCGATAAGCATCAGGGCGCTGCCGAAAGCTGTATAGATGAAGAATTTTATGGCGGCGTAGATCCTGCGGTCAGCCCCCCAGATGCCGATGAGGAAATACATCGGTATCAGCACCGCTTCCCAGAATATGAAGAAGAGAATCATGTCCAGCGCCAGGAAAGTCCCGATTAGAGCAGTTTCCAAGACCAGCATAAGAATGAGGAACTCCCTCATCCCCCTATGAATGGCGTTCCAGGCGCTTAGGATGGTTATGGGCATGATGAATGTGGTAAGGAGTACGAGGAAAAGGCTTATGCCGTCTATTCCCAGATGATAGCTTACTCCAAGGCTTTCAATCCAGGGAGCTTTGACCTCAAACTGCATTCCGGCGTATCCGAGCTTGAAGTTAGTGAATAGGTGTGTAGATATCAGAAACTCGATGATACTGACCACAAGCGCGCCTATTTTCATAGGCTCTTCAGAATCCTTATATAGCAAGGACAATGCTACCACTAGAGGTATCCCTATTAGGGGGAAGAACGTGACAATGGTTAGAATTCCACCGGGTAATGATTCCAATTTCTTAGTGGTCCTCCTTATCGAGATTTCGGATTACGGAATGCCGATTGCAGAATTATAAGGAAATTGAATCCGAAATCCGCAATCCCAAATCCGAAATTAAAAAATCGTGGCTTTTAAATATACATTGGGGCCCTAGGGTTCTCAAGAAATAAATTCCGTGAAGGATCTTGATTATCGTGTCTAACCCTTCGCCGTCCTTAGAGCTTGTCCCGAGCCAAGTGAAGGAATAAACTCCGTGAATCATCTAAGGCTCTAAGATTCTTCACTTCGTTCAGAATGACACACAGTGATAGGACGGATTTGGTTCAGCAAACGAGACTCTGAGTCTAGTACAGATTTACTAGACGAATCAGAGAAAGATCATCGTTCAGGACCAGTCACCAAGACACAAGGAAAACAAAAACTTAGTGATTCTTCGTGTCTTCGTTCCTTTGGGGCAAATAGCTAATTTTACTTTTCAAAAAGCTTCTTATACTCCCCGTAACCCTCTTTCTCCAAATCCTCTTTAGGGATAAATCGAAGGGCGGCGGAGTTTATGCAATAACGAAGCCCGGTAGGCTCCGGCCCATCATCGAAAACGTGCCCTAAATGGGAATCGGCGTGCCTGCTTCTCACCTCTGTTCTTGCCATGAACAAGCTTGTGTCCTCCCTCTCCACGACATTTTCCGGTTCGAGCGGCTGGGTAAAGCTTGGCCACCCCGTTCCCGAATCATATTTATCCAGGGAGCTGAAAAGGGGTTCGCCGGAGACTATGTCCACGTAGATTCCTTCCTTTTTGTTATTCCAGTACTCATTGCTGAAAGGCCTCTCCGTACCCTCTTCCTGCGTAACCTGGTACTGTAGCGGTGTTAATTTCTTCTGTAGCTCGTCTTTTGAAGGCTTGCTGTACTTCTTTTTGCTACTTTTTGATGTGGTTTCCATTTTATCCCCCCATACTTTTTTTAGGTACTGATCTCGTCCCGAATAATATCTATAATACCTATACCTTATAGGGTTCTTCTTGTAATAATCCTGATGATAGTCTTCTGCTTTATAAAACACCGATGCTTCGACTATCTCCGTTACGACCGGTTTATTATACCTTTCTGATTTATCCAGCGCCCGCTTCGATTGCTCCGCCAATAGTTTTTGTTCATCATCATGATAAAAGATTACACTTCTATACTGCGAGCCCCTATCCACAAATTGTCCGTTTGGGTCGGTTGGGTCTATTTGCCTCCAGAAAACATCGAGCAGGTCCGAATAAGTTATTTTAGATGGATCGTATGTAATTTGAACGGCCTCCACATGACCCGTTCCTCCGGCAGATACTTCTTTATATTTTGGGTTTTCCTTATGCCCGCCGGTATAGCCAGAAATAACCTCAATGACCCCATCCAGCTTTTCAAAAGGCGGCTCCATGCACCAAAAACATCCCCCGGCAAAGGTTGCTTTCTCCAGCTTGGTCTCCGCATGCACTAAGGGTTGCATGAAGAGCAGGAACAGAAAAGAGAAAAAGTAGACAAAGGTTTTAGCCGACATTTTACACTCCTTCCATCAATTTCCCTATTAAGATGATAATTAAAGAATAAAGTTTCTCAAAGGGTTTGTCTCATAACGCTTGATAATGAGACAAACCCTACTGGAAGCTGTCTAATCCGCTCTAGACTTATTTGCGAAGTTGGAGAATTGAGTGAAAAGGCGGGGTTATCGTCCATTAACGTTAACCCCGCGGAACTCTTAATGGCCAGTCACAATTTAGGGTTTAAGGAATATTGGTGACCGTCTCGCAGTTTGCCGCTGTATCAGCATTTTTCTGGGGTCCCCCGTCGCAGGTATCATTACCCGGACCTCCATCCAAATCATCATCCTTTTTACCGCCCTTTAGAGTGTCATCGTTATCTCCACCGTTAAGGTTATCTCTGCCCAGTTGCCCTAGTATCGTGTCATTCCCGCTTCCGCCATCTATAGTGTCATCCCCACGGCCGCCGCAGATCACATCGTCACCGCCAAGTCCGTTTATCGTATCCCTACCGGCAAAACCATGAATTACATCCGGCCCTTCTGTACCGTTGATTACATTGTTACCGGAAGTGCCCGGAATGGTCACCGGCAAGCCCATGCACTTGGCATTGGTGGGGTCGCAGGCATCGCCTATACCATCTCCGTCGGTATCCACCTGTCCGGGATTGGCGGTAGTCGGGCAGTTGTCCACGTCGCCACAAATTCCGTCTGTATCGGCATCGTTCGATGGATCATCGGGACAGGCATCACAGGCATCCCCTATATCGTCATTGTCGGCATCCTCCTGCCCGGAGTTGGGAGTTTCAGGACAGTTATCGTCCACACCGGGAACCCCATCGCTATCAGTATCAAAATCCGGGTCACATACATTACCGATGCCATCGTTGTCGATATCCTCCTGCAGTGGATTTGCTACCGTGGGGCAATTATCATCCACATCTAAAACGGTATCGTTATCATCGTCGTCGTCGCACACATCCCCTTGACCGTCCCCGTCTAGGTTGGCCTGGTCCGGATTAGAAACGTCTGGACAGTTGTCCATTGAATCCGGCACCCCGTCTTCATCAGTATCGACAGGTGGTATGAACAAAGCCTCGACTCGATGGTTATCCGTGTCAGCCACGTAAATATTTCCCGAGTCATTCACCGATATCCCCCGCGGTTCAAAGAATTCTCCCTCACCGGCTCCTATAGCCCCGAACTTGAGAAGGAAATTGCCGTTTGAATCGAATTTCTGGATGCGGTTATTCAAGGTATCAGAAACGTAAATATTGCCTTCATAGTCTAGTGCAATTCCACGCGGAGTATTAAACTGCCCATCATCCGTTCCTAAGTTGCCAAACTTCAGTATAAAGTTACCATTTGCATCGAACTTCTGTACACGATGATTATTTGTATCGGCCACAAAGATATTTCCTGACTCATCTAAGGCAATACCGGTTGGAAAACGAAACTGACCATTAGAACTACCCAAACCGCCAAACTTTAGTAAGAAATTGCCGTTTGAATCGAATTTCTGGATGCGGTTATTCTCCGTGTCCACCACGTAGATGCTTCCTGCATCATCTACAGCAACAGCGTTGGGGGAATCAAATTGGCCATCCGCAGTGCCAAAACTTCCAAATACTAGTAAGAAACTGCCGTTGGAATCAAGCTTCTGGATACGGTTATTCTCCGTATCCGCCACGTAGATGCTTCCTGAATCGTCCAATGCTATTCCAGTGGGCCTGTTAAACTGACCATTACCTGTACCAAGAACGCCAAACTTCTGCAGGAAAGTACCATCTGCATCAAATTTTTGAATGCGGTTATTGTTCGTATCTGCAACCAAAATATTATCGGCGCTATCTATAGCTATCGATGATGGCAACTTGAAGAGACTGTTGGCTTTACCAAAAGTGCCATACTTGGTTAAGAAGTTAGCGCTTGAGCTAAATTTCTGTATGCGGTTATTTTTCGTGTCCGCAACGAGAATATTTCCTCCGCTATCCACCGCCACGCCGGTTGGGTCATTAAAGCGGCCATTGATCGAGCCGAAACTACCGAACTTGAGTAAGAAATTACCGCTTGAATTAAATTTCTGTATACGATGATTTCTCGTGTCGGCTACATAGATGTTGCCCCCACTATCTACGGTTACATCCCGCGGAGAATTAAACTGCCCGTTTCCGGAGCCAAGCGTTCCAAACTTGAGAAGAAAGTTACCGTTAGAATCAAATTTCTGGATTCGGTTATTCCTCATGTCAGCAACGTAAACATTGCCTGCGGTGTCTACAGCGATTCCCCTCGGAGAATCAAGCTGACCGTCGCCGGAGCCAAATGTTCCAAACTTGAGTAAGAAATTACCGCTTGAATCAAACTTCTGTATGCGGTTGTTAGTTGTGTCAGCCACGTATATGTTGCCAGAACCATCGAGTGCTATTCCGACCGGTTCATTGAATTGACCGTCCCCTGTGCCCAAACTGCCAAATGAGAATATTAAATTGCCGCTTGAATCAAACTTCTGTATACGGTGATTTCCAGTATCTGCTACGTACATGCTTCCTGCTCCATCTATAGCTACACTAAATGGATTTCTAAATTGGCCATCTCCTGTACCAAAACTACCGACTCTCATAATCTCCTCACCGGATGAGTTCATTTTGACTACCTGACCTACAAATCTTTGAACCGCATAAATATTTCCATCGCTGTGAACTACCACATCTACAACACTAGTCAGAACAGGCTCCCCTAAAGGAATGCTAAACTCAAATGTTTGAGCATTTGACGATTTGATACCGAGCGTTAATAAAAAAAACATTGTCAGTAATATGCCTAGGACTGATCTAATAATGGAAGTTTGGACGATTGAACCTCGGTTATTGCACTGATTGTCCCAGCTCTTAGCAAGTTCCCTGACTCCGTTCCAAACCCTGAAGGACATCCTCGTATGATACGTGCCAATCATCAATTGAACCTCCTTTCCTAATCTCATTGTTGATAGAGAGAACTCCGATCGTACGACAGTTAAAAGGCTAGTAAATATTGCTCTGCTTAAAAAATTAACAAGTAACTTCTGCAAGGAATATAGGTCTTGTTATTGAAGTTAATTCCTATAGCTGAAGCTTCATTAAGTATAAAGCCAACCGTATATATTCAAGACTTAATTTTTTCCCGTATAAAAGGCTGGGGTTCACGGGAAATGATAACTTTGGTTATATTTTTTTATCGATGGAGGGTTCGTTTAATTAGGGGGTATTTCTAGCATCTACGCTAGTAATTTGGGAAGGGATAAAGCGAGTGTCTCTTAAGCCTTGACCAGCTATGAACCTTTCAAGCAATCCTTGCAGACACCGTGCAGGTAAAGCTCTGTAGCGTCTATCCTGGCCTCGACCAGCGGTGATTTATCCATGTCCGGCTCATAAGTAACTTTTTTTAAATAAACATCATAGACTTTTCCACAGGCGCTGCAGACAAAATGATGATGTTCGTCAAGATTGGTATCATACCTCATCGCGTTTCCGCTCCGTCCCAAATGGGAGAGTAAACCGGTCTTAACCATCTGTTCCATATTTCTGTAGACAGTCGCCGCGGAAAGCATTGGATGCTCCTCTTTTGCTTTTTGATATACCTCGTCAACTGTTAAGTGTTGGTCCGCCTTGGAAAGTATTCGAAAAATCACCAGGCGCTGGGGGGTGAGCTTGAGCCCTCGCTCCCGCGATAGATTAATTAATTTTTGAAGCCGGTCCTGGTCGTTCATGCTAGATAAAAATTACCACCGATCATGATTGTTTTAACTAAATATACCATCCGTAGATAAATTTACTACTTATATAATATCTATATACATCTAAAATATCCTATTATTTGATATTAAATTGCAATCAGGTTATAATAGCGTATCATTTAAATAAAACCAAAAGGGAGGACTAAGCTTATGGCAACCAAGGAGAAAAAGCACATGAAGGGAAAGGTTAAACCGGGTGACGTTACCCAGCGCGTTGGGGTCGAACAACTCGAAGCCCGCGGAGTGGACGTCAAGGAATTAAGAGAAAAACTAATCGATGCGGCCGGCGCCGAGTTTACCACATACTATTATTACACCATACTGCGTATGTACCTGGCCGGCCACGAAGACTATAAAGAGATATGCGAGGACGCCCGTCTCGAAGACAGGGCTCATTTTGAGCTTATTACACCCAGGATTTACGAGCTCGGCGGAGGCTTGCCTACCGATATAAGGGCTTTTGCCGATAGAGCGTCATGTGCTGATGCCTATTTGCCCAAAAATCCTTCTGCCGCAAACATTCTAGAGGTTCTTCTCGAAGCAGAAAGATGCGCCATAAGAACATGGAGCGAGGTATGTGACCTTACATTCGGGAAAGACCCGCGAACCTACGATATGGCATCCAGAATCCTCCAGGAAGAAGTCGAGCACGAAGCCTGGTTTATAGAACTGTTAAGCAAAGAAAGAGATGGGGTCATTCGCCCCTCCGGTCATTTCCGACGAGGAGAACCGGGCGAGGCTCCTTACAGCAAGAACCGCGGTTTTTATAATCCATGATCGAAATCATCAGCAAAGATAGGCGGGGTTGGAAGACACCGCCTATCTTTGTATATTAATGAAGACCTACCAAGTAAAGCTACATACACCGGAAGGAACAGCGCACCTAGAGGTTCGGGAAGATGAATATATTCTGGATGCCGCATACGAGGCGGGTTATGATATTCCCTCTATGTGCTTACAGGGTTTTTGCTTAACCTGCGCGTCGAGGTTGTTGAGGGGTAAGGTGGATCAATCCGAGGCCGTTCGCTTCTACCCCGAGGATGAAAAGGAGGGATACGTCCTTATCTGCAGCGCTAAGCCGCTATCCGACCTCTGCATAAAAACCCACCAAAAAAAGGAGATGCAAAATCATCGTAAAAAGTACGGCCTGCCCTACCCCCATGGCTGAGAATTTCAGCACCTGGTTGTGTTATCAACTAACTAACCCAGTTAAATGGTTACATTGTTTAACCCCGCAAACTTTTTGTAGTCGAGATAAATACTGAGGCTCAGCCATTAGTCATATGCCTAATAATTTCCAGACCGTAGACCATCTAACTTAAAGACGAAAGGCATTACCGATTAACTTAACTAAACCTACAAAGCAATCATGGGAGGAAGTTAAAATGCTATAATATATGAAGCGCTTACATGCTATAATATTACGTCATAGGAAATTTCCCTGTTAATATAAATTGCTTTTCTAACATCACATAAATTTTAGGCAAACAGCACTCGCGGCACAAATTACTCATAAATAATCGTGCCGGCCAAAGAAAGCAATAAGGTCGGTTACCTAACTAACCCCGACCCGATTCGCCAAAATATAGAGGTGCAACAAGAACATGCTCATAGCAGTGCTATCTGGTTTTCTCTTGTCAGTAGCCGCGCCATTGCTTTACAGATTATTTCGCGGCAAGACCGGATGGATTATCGCCCTTCTCCCTCTGGGGCTAACCATATACTTCTCGAGCTTCACCAAATCCATAGCTAACAGTGAAGTCATCACTCACAACTATGAATGGATACCGAGTTTAGGCGTTACACTATCATTCTATCTAGACGGATTAAGCCTTACATTCGCGATGCTCATAAGCGGCATAGGAACACTGGTGATGGTTTATGCCGGTGGTTATCTGTCCGGACATGCCCAACTCGGCCGCTTTTACCTTTTCATGCTTATGTTCATGGCCTCCATGCTGGGGCTGGTACTGAGCAATAATGTGATTTCGCTCTTTGTATTCTGGGAATTGACCAGTCTAAGCTCGTACTTCCTGATCGGGTTCGACCACGATAGAGAGAAAGCGCGCTCGTCAGCGTTGCAAGCTTTGGTTGTAACCGGTTTGGGAGGACTGGGGCTTCTGGCCGGAATGCTCCTGCTGGCACAGGTAGGGGGAAGCTTCGAGATCTCCAGATTGTTCGGCCAGGGTGAGATGGTTCATAACCACGGTCTCTATTTACCTATTCTAATCCTTATCTTGGCTGGAGCTTTTACCAAATCAGCACAGGTTCCTTTCCACTTCTGGCTCCCTAACGCAATGGAAGCACCTACTCCGGTGAGCGCCTATCTCCATTCGGCCACTATGGTCAAAGCCGGTGTGTATCTGCTGGCCCGTCTCAGTCCTGTCCTTGGGGGCACGGATACGTGGATTTATGCAGTAACGACATTCGGCGGGTTAACCATGCTCGTCGGTGCAGGTCTGGCATTACAGCAAACGGACCTAAAACGCATTCTAGCTTATTCCACGGTTAGTGTACTGGGCTTACTGACTATGCTGCTGGGATTGGGCACAAGTATAGCGGTAGAGGCGGCGATGGTATATCTTCTGGCCCATGCGCTCTATAAGGGCAGTCTTTTTCTGGTGGCCGGTGCTCTGGATCATGAAACCGGGGCACGAGAGGTTAATAACCTAAGCGGACTCCTTCGAAGGATGCCTATCACCGCTATGGCTTCACTTCTTGCAGCAATTTCGATGGCCGGGTTGCCGCCGCTTCTTGGGTTCATCGGCAAGGAGATGTTATACGAGGCAACAATGCATGGGCCGTTGAACACATTTTTGGTAACCGGGGTGACACTGGTTTCAAGCGTATTTCTTCTGACTGTAGCTATAATTGCCGGAATAAAACCGTTCATCGGAAAGTTAAGCACAACACCTAAAGACCCGCATGAGGCGCCGTCAAGCATATGGCTGGGACCGGCACTTCTAGCCGGGCTCGGTCTGCTCTTAGGACTTTTACCGGGTGTCGCGAATAAATCATTGATCTCTCCGGCCGTTTCAGGCATCCTGATGCAACCGACCGACCTCAAGTTAACACTATGGCACGGCTTGAATCCATCGCTTTTCCTAAGCTTGCTCACTCTGGTAGGGGGACTAACCGTATATGCCAAGTACGGAACTGTAGAGCGCATTTCCCCACAATTGGAGAGCGTTTCTTCCCGATACGGGCCTGAGCATATATAAGACATAGCGATAAATGGTCTTAACACCTTAGCCCGCGCCCAGACTCGGATACTACAAAGCGGTTACCTTCGTTACTATCTATTGATGATTATCGCCACGACGATACTTCTCGGTGGGCACCCGATGTTAAAATCAGTCATCGTCTTCGAGCCCTTGAATATTTCAGATGTACGGTTTTACGAAATAGGTCTATCCGTTCTAATCCTTCTTGCCGCCCTGGCCGCAGTGAAAACTACCTCCCGTTTAGGTGCGGTAGCCGCTCTTGGCGTGGTGGGCTATAGTGTGGCAATGGTTTTCATACTATTTGGCGCACCGGACCTAGCCATGACCCAGATCATTATTGAAACCCTGACCGTAATCTTGTTTGTTCTAGTTTTCTACCACCTGCCCCGCTTTGTCGACCTCTCAAGCATCTCAAGCCGTATCAGAGATGCTTTAATTTCACTGACACTTGGAGCATTAATGACCGCTCTAGTAATGGTAGCGATCAACGTTCAGTTTTATCCGGCAATCTCCAGTTATTTCGCCGAGAACAGCCTACCAGAAGCACATGGTCGTAATATAGTTAACGTCATTCTGGTTGACTTTAGAGCCTTGGACACCCTGGGTGAAATCGCCGTACTGGCCCTGGCCGGCGTAGGTGTGTATTCACTATTGAAGCTTCGACTTCAGAAATAATAAGGAGAGTAAATGTTTTCCTTAATCCTGCGCACAACGACACGATTTCTTCTACCTTTATTACTCCTTTTTTCGGTTTTTCTATTACTACGTGGACACAACGACCCGGGTGGGGGATTTGTTGCCGGGCTGGTAGCTTCGGCTGCTTTCGCACTATACGCCATAGCCTACGACGTTAAGTCGGCAAGGCAGATGCTCAGGATTGACCCCAAGACAATAATAGGTTTAGGACTCTCTGTAGCCATCGGAAGCGGACTCCTTAGCCTACTAAGAGGACAACCTTTTCTGACCGGACAGTGGGTGTATCTGGATTGGTTTGGCAACTCTACTCTGAAAATAGGAACGCCGCTTCTATTCGACTGTGGCGTTTATCTGGTGGTATTAGGCGTCATGTTGTCAATCATAATGACACTTATGGAGGAGTAATATGGAAACTTTGATGGCGTTAGTTGTGGGTGGTCTTTACGCAGCGGGGTTATACATGATGCTACGGCGAAGTATCGTCAAATTGATAATAGGTCTGGTTCTGCTGTCAAATGCAACGAACCTCCTGATATTCATCTCTGCCAGACTGATTCGCGGTCAGCCACCCCTTATTCCGGAGAGCAGTAATTATATGAACGCTACCTACGCCGACCCGCTGGCTCAGGCGCTTATTCTAACTGCAATTGTTATTAGTTTTGGGGTGTTGGCTTTCACCCTTGTACTAGCCTATCGCGCCTATCAGACTGTGGGCACGGACGACCTAGATGACATGAAGGCAACAGACACATGAACACACTTTTAGTGCTTCCAATTCTTATGCCTTTAATTACTGCGGCCATTTCGCTCATTCTCTGGCGCTCACGAGCCGCCCAGCGGTGGCTAGGGGTTATGAGCACTTCTACGCTCCTCTTGGTCTCTCTTGAATTAATGCGAACGGTCTGGAATTTTGGCATACAAACAACTCAAATAGGAAACTGGCCCGCACCATTCGGCATCACCTTAGTTGCAGACTTATTCAGCTCCATCATGGTGGTCCTGGCCGGCCTTATGGGACTAGCCGTTTCTGTGTACTCCTTGACCAGTATGGACCCGGAGCGGGAGTCGTTCGGCTATTATCCATTGCTTCAAATCCTGCTTATGGGAGTGTGTGGTTCATTCCTCACCGGTGATATCTTCAATCTGTATGTCTGGTTCGAGGTTATGCTGATTGCTTCTTTTGTCCTGATGGCCCTGGGCGGTGAACGCGCCCAGATGGAGGGTGCAATTAAGTACGTCACCCTTAACCTAGTCTCGTCTGCAATATTTCTGGCAGCAGTAGGCATTCTTTACGGGGTGTTCGGAACCTTGAACATGGCAGACCTGACCCATAAGCTTGGCAACCTGGATAATCCCGGAATTGCTACCACCATTGCCATGTTATTCCTGGTGGCTTTTGGGGTTAAGGCGGCTGTTTTCCCGCTTTTTTTCTGGCTGCCGGCGTCTTATCACACACCGCCGGTTGCCATCTCGGCGATTTTTGCCGGACTCCTCACCAAGGTGGGAGTATATGCCCTTATCCGGGTATTCACGCTCATCTTCACCCAGAATGTCGGTTACACACACATCCTTATTCTGGTCATTGCCGGATTGACCATGGTGACGGGCGTTTTGGGCGCCCTGGCCCAGAATGATTTCCGACGCATTCTTTCCTTTCACATCATAAGCCAAATCGGTTACATGATCATGGGGCTCGGTCTATATACTCCGCTGGCACTCGCCGGCTCGATCTTTTACATCATTCACCATATCATAGTCAAGACCAATCTTTTCCTGGTGAGCGGGGTGTCACATCGCCTGCTCGGCAAATACGAGCTGAAGAAATTGGGGGGATTATACGGTTTTCACCCGGGATTATCCGTTTTGTTCCTCATTCCTGCTCTTTCACTCGCCGGAATTCCTCCGCTCTCCGGCTTCTTTGCAAAGCTCACACTGGTGAAAGCCGGACTGGATACCGAGCAGTACGCCATCGTGGCTGTTTCCCTCTTCGTCGGAATGCTGACCCTGTTGTCCATGATAAAGATTTGGGTCGAGGCATTCTGGAAACCCTCGCCAGAGACGAGTTCTCTAAACGAGAAAGAGAATTTAAATCCCGGGAAATGGCTTCTCCTAATCCCAATCGCCGCACTGGCAGCGTTAACGGTGGGGATAGGAATTTGGGGTGAGCTTATTTTCCGAATCTCGGAGAGGGCTGCGGAAGAGTTATTGAATCCCGCGATATACATCAATAGCGTGTTGGGAGAAAAACCATGAAAATTTTTCTTTGGAATGTATTGTTAGCCTTCATCTGGGCATCGGTGACTGAGCGTTTCACCATCGGTAATTTAATCATTGGTTTCTGGCTGGGCTATTTAGTATTATCCATCACCCAAAGAGCGTTTGGCCCGTCAAGCTACTTCGTCAAGGTACTCCAGGTAGTACGTTTTATCCTATTCTTCTTATGGGAACTGATACTGGCCAACTTACGCGTAGCCCACGACGTGTTGACCCCACAGCATTACATGAGACCCGGGGTAATTGCCATACCTTTGGACGCAAAAACCGATGAAGAAATCAACCTGCTAGCCAATTTGATCTCCTTAACGCCGGGCACCTTGAGTCTGGATGTATCTGCTGATCGTAAAGTGTTATACATCCACGCCATGTATATCGACGATATCGAAAAGCTAAAAAAGGAGATCAAGGATGGTTTTGAAGAACGACTTTTAGAGGTGATAAGATGAATCTGAGCAATTCCACGCTGATTGATAAAGCTATTATTTTGGTGCTGGCAATGTTGATTGTCGCACTCTTCTTGGCATTTTTCCGCCTGGTACGTGGACCTACCCTGGCCGATCGAGTGATAGCGCTTGATACAATCGCCATACTAGCGGTCGGGATCATCGCCGTTTATACGATAGCAACGAATCAACCGGTTTTCTTGGATGCCGCAACGATACTTGCCCTGGTCGTATTCCTGGGAACGGTCGCATTTGCCCGATATCTGGAAAAAAGGGGGCGACAATGAGAGAGATTCTCTGCGCCGTTTTTATGGTTATAGGCGGGCTGTTCATGCTTTTAGCGGCTCTGGGCATCGTACGCATGCCGGACTTATTCACTAGAATGCAGGCCTCCACCAAAGCCGCCACCCTGGGAGTTAGCTGCACCCTTCTTGCATCTGCAGTCTATTTCGGTGAACTGGGTATAACCACTCGTGCGCTTGCCACCATTGTTTTCTTTCTAATTACCACTCCTATCGCCGCTCACATGATCGGGCGCGCCGCCTATTTTATCGGAGTGCCTCTCTGGGAAGGCACGATAATCGACCAGCTAAGCGGAAGATATAACCCGTTCACTCACTTACTGGAGGGACCATCCAAAAACTCCGAGAACGTCGAACCGGGTTCAAGAGAACATTGATAACCTTCCCGGAATACTATCGATGAATTGGTCCGATATAATTAAAGAAGTTTGGCTCAACGGTTAGCATAAAATGATTTTCTATCTCTAAAGATTTCCCAGAGCCAGCTTACTGCGTAAATCAAGCTTAGGGAGAGCACTGATATCACTATGAATTCTACCCACGAAAAAACCAGTGCTTTTTCCCTGGAGACATCGAAAGAAGATAGGAGTGCAATCAGGCTAAGGTCCCTTGTTCCTAGTCCCATAGGGGTTGCCGGAATAAACTGAGACAGCACACTCACTGCACTGACCCGAATGACGTCTATTTTCCCGATATCTATTCCCACGGCTTTGGCTGATGCCAAAACGCTCAAAGCAAAACACAAATACATGAACAATGAGCTTAAAATAATCTCTCGTAAAAGATTGAAACTCCTTTTCCTCCAGATAACCCCGGCTATCAGCGCCACCCCGGCCATGGAAAGAGAAAAACTTAAAACGGTATTTCCATATGCTCCCACCACTATGCATATCACACCCAAATCCAGGCACCGGACATGTAAGATAGCTGATGCTGCTGGTTTTAAAGAAATACCGCTTAACTTAAGAGCACCGAGAAGTAATCCCTCCCCGGCAACATGAACCGTTCCTATAGACACCAGACGAGATAAGCTAAAGATTCGGAGTAGCCTCTCTAACCTATACGCTCCAATTATATAGCGAAGCCTGATTGTCTCAGCTATTATAAATGTCACATTGAAAGCTACGGATGGAACAAGGTAAGAAATATTTACCTCTCTAAACCTGGCGAAAACCTCTTTCCACGAAACAAAATAGGAAAGAATCAACAAAGCCACTACTCCGGTGATAGGGGAGAGCTGTTTTAGATTGGCGGTCAAACTTTTTCTATTAGCCATTCCACTTTTTCCAACTCCGGTAAAGCGCAATATGGAATTCCATGCTCATTTTAATCTTCATTATGA
>FWPU01002642.1_pt1 | contig 48459 bp, 39 predicted proteins | sample 2228361 | NCBI WGS metagenome assembly FWPU01 (sample SAMEA103939777, study PRJEB20133) | metagenome
GGCCGCGCTGGCGGGCGGTGGGCTGGTGGGCGCGCTCCGGCCCGACCCCAGCGACCTGGCGGCGGAGGGGCCGCGGGGCCCGGCCGGCCCGCGCCGCCCGCCGTCCCGCCTGCTCCGGGTGGCGTCGTTCCGGGTGGCGCTCCTCGTGACCGCCGTGAGCCAGATGTCGATGGTGGGGATCATGGGCGTGGCCCCCGTCGTGATCCACCACCACGGCGGCGGCTCCCTCCTCGTCTCGAGCGCGATCAGCTTGCACCTGGTCGGGATGTACGCGTTCTCCCCGGCGTTCGGGTGGCTCGTCGACCGGGCGGGGCGCCGCCCCGGCCTGGCCCTCGGGGGCGGGGTGTCCGCCGCCGGGGCCCTCCTCGCGGCGGGGCTCCAGGGCGGGGCCCTCGTCGCGGTGGCGCTGTTCCTCGTGGGGCTCGGGTGGTCCGCGGCCTACGTCTCCGTCACCGCGGTGATCAGCGACGTGACCGAGCCCCACGAGCGGGCGGGGGCGCTGGGGCTGGCCGACCTCGTGGCGAGCGTGGCCTCGACCGCCGCGGCCCTGGTCGGCGGGCTCGCGCTCGAGGCGGTGGGGTTCACGGCGCTCGCGCTGGGGATGGCGGCGCTGCTCCTCCCCACCGTCGCCGCCGCGGTCTCGATCCGCGAGGCCCGGGCCGGGGTCCCCGCCGACCTGGGCTAGGATAGGGGCGGAACCCCGACCCCCCGGAGGATCCCCCCGTGGTCATCAGCAAGCTGGCGACGATCGGCGAGGGGCGCAAGCTCAAGCGCCTCGAGCAGCTCGTCGGGATCGTGAACACCTTCGAGCCGGAGGTGGAGGAGCTCTCCGACGCCGAGCTCGCGGCGAAGACCGACGAGTTCCGCCGGCGCCTCGCGGACGGGGAGACCCTCGACGACCTCCTGCCCGAGGCCTTCGCCTGCGTCCGGGAGGCGGCCCGGCGCACGATCGGCCAGCGGCACTTCGACGTGCAGGTGATGGGCGCGATCGTGCTGCACGAGGGCAACATCGCCGAGATGAAGACCGGCGAGGGCAAGACCCTCGTGGCCACCATGCCCGCCTACCTGAACGCGCTCACCGGCAAGGGCGTCCACGTCGTCACGGTCAACGACTACCTGGCGAAGCGCGACTCGGAGTGGATGGGGCCGATCTACCGGGCGCTCGGGCTCACCGTGGGCCTGATCCAGGCCCAGATGACCCCCGCCCAGCGCCGCCCGGCCTACGCCGCCGACGTCACCTACGGGACCAACAACGAGTTCGGCTTCGACTACCTCCGGGACAACATGGCGATGCGCCTGGAGGACACGGTCCAGCGGGGCCACCACTACGCGATCGTGGACGAGGTGGACTCGATCCTGATCGACGAGGCCCGCACCCCGCTGATCATCAGCGGGATGGTCGCGGACTCGGCGAAGTGGTACCAGACCTTCGCGCGGATCGCCCCCCGGCTCCGCCGCGACCAGGACTACGAGATCGACGAGGCGAAGCGGACGGTCGCGATCACCGAGGAGGGCGTCCGGAAGGTCGAGGAGTACCTCGGGATCGAGAACCTCTACGACCACGTGAACACCCCGCTCGTCCACCACCTCCACAACGCGATCCGCGCCAAGGAGCTCTACAAGCGCGACGTCGACTACATCGTCCGCGACGGCGAGGTGAAGATCGTGGACGAGTTCACCGGGCGGGTCCTCGAGGGCCGCCGCTACTCCGAGGGGCTCCACCAGGCGATCGAGGCGAAGGAGGGGGTCCGGATCAAGGAGGAGAACCAGACCCTCGCCACGATCACCATCCAGAACTACTTCAAGATGTACGAGAAGCTCGCCGGCATGACCGGGACGGCGAAGACCCAGCAGGCCGAGTTCGAGCAGGTCTACGGCCTCGGGGTGGTCGAGATCCCCACGAACCGCCCGATGATCCGGGTCGACCACCAGGACGTGATCTACAAGACCGAGGAGGCGAAGTGGCGGGCGGTGGTCGAGGACATCGCGGAGCGGCACGCCCGCGGCCAGCCGGTCCTCGTGGGGACGATCTCGATCGAGAAGTCCGAGAAGCTCTCGCGGATGCTCGAGCGCCGGGGGATCCCGCACCACGTGCTCAACGCCAAGCACCACGAGAAGGAGGCGATGATCGTCGCCCAGGCCGGGCGGAAGGGCGCGGTCACCGTGGCCACGAACATGGCGGGGCGGGGCGTGGACATCCTCCTCGGGGGGAACCCCGAGTACCTCGCGCGCCAGGAGATGGCGGCGAAGGGCTGGGACAACGACCGCTACCTCCTGTTCGAGATGGACGAGGAGGAGCGGCGGGCCTACGAGGCGGAGTACGAGCCGATCTACCGGAAGTACAAGGCCCAGACCGACGCCGAGCACGAGGAGGTCGTGGCCCTCGGCGGCCTCTACGTCCTCGGGACCGAGCGGCACGAGTCCCGCCGGATCGACAACCAGCTCCGGGGCCGCTCCGGCCGCCAGGGCGACCCCGGCGAGTCCCGGTTCTACCTCTCGCTCGAGGACGACCTGATGCGGATGTTCGCGAGCGACCGGATCGCCTCGATCATGCAGCGGCTGAAGTGGCCGGAGGACGAGCCGATCGAGGCCCGGATGGTGACCAGGGCGGTCGAGAGCGCCCAGAAGCAGATCGAGGAGCTGAACTTCGAGCGCCGCAAGAACGTGCTCAAGTACGACGACGTGATGAACACCCAGCGGAAGGTGATCTACGGCGAGCGGCGCAAGATCCTCGAGGGCCACGACCTGCGGGCCGAGGCGCTCGAGATGGTCTCCGAGGTGGTGGGCGAGCTGGTCGAGCGCTACGTCCCCGCCGACGTCTTCCCCGAGGAGTGGGACCTCGACGGCCTCCTCGCGGCGCTCGGCGAGATCTTCCCGGTCCGCCCCACGAAGGCCGACCTCGCCGCGCTCGGGTCGGCCGACGAAGTGTCGGAGCGTCTCGTCCAGGAGGCGCTCGAGGCCTACGAGGCCAAGGAGCGGGCCCTCGGGGCCGACGTGATGCGCCAGCTCGAGCGGATGGTGCTGCTCTCGATCATCGACACCAAGTGGCGCGAGCACCTCTACGAGATGGACTACCTCCAGGAGGGGATCCACCTCCGGGCCTACGCGCAGCGGGACCCGCTGTCGGAGTACCAGCGCGAGGCCTACGCGATGTTCGAGGAGCTCGTCCAGGGGATCCGGAGGGAGTTCGTCCGCTACATCTACCGCGTCGAGCTGGTCCGCCAGGACGAGCCGGCCAGGCCGCGGCCCCAGCGCGTGACCGTGAACCGGGGGGAGCGGGCCGCCGAGGCGGCCGGGCAGCCCGCCAAGGCCCAGAAGATCGGGCGGAACGCCCCCTGCTGGTGCGGCTCGGGCAAGAAGTACAAGAAGTGCCACGGGGCCACGGCCTGAGCCCGTGGCCGTGTGGGGAGCGCGAGCCGGGGCCCAGGGCCCCGGCTTGCTACGATGCCGGTGTGACTCCCTGGCGCGAACGGATCGAGGAGCTCGCCCGACGGGTGGCGGCGGCGAAGGAGTTCCTTTGACGTCGACGCCAAGCGCCGCCAGGCGGCCGAGCTCGAGCGCCAGGCCGCGGACCCCTCGCTCTGGGACGACCCGGCCCGGGCCCAGGAACTGACGACGCGCCTGGCCCGCCTCCGCGGCGACCTCGAGCGCTACGATGGGCTCGAGCGCCGGGTGGAGGAGGCCCGGGCCATCGACGATTTGCTCGAGGAGGGGGAGGACCCCGAGCTCGCCGCCGAGCTCGAGCGGCTCCTGGGGGGGCTCGCGGCCGACCTCGAGCGGCTCGAGCTCGCCTCGCTCCTGGGCGGCGAGTACGACTCCCACGACGCCGTGGCCACGATCCACGCCGGCGCCGGGGGGACCGAGTCCCAGGACTGGGCCCAGATGCTCCTCCGGATGTACCTGCGCTGGGCGGAGCGGCAGGGGTTCGAGGCCGAGCTCGACGAGGTGCTCCCCGGCGAGGAGGCGGGGATCAAGAGCGCCACGTTCATCGTGCACGGCCGGGGCGCCTACGGGCTGCTCTCGGCCGAGCGGGGCGTCCACCGCCTGGTGCGGATCTCGCCGTTCGACGCGCAGAAGCGCCGGCACACGAGCTTCGCCAGCCTCGACGTGATCCCGCTGCTCGAGGAGGAGGACGAGGAGGACATCGAGATCGACCCGAAGGACCTCCGGATCGAGGTGTACCGCTCGACCGGTCCCGGCGGGCAGTCCGTGAACACGACGGACTCCGCGGTCCGGATCACGCACCTCCCCACCGGGATCACGGCGGCCTGCCAGAACGAGCGCTCCCAGATCCAGAACCGGGCCGTCGCGATGCGGATCCTCAAGGCGCGGCTGGCGGAGCGGATGCGCCGCGAGCGCGAGGAAGAGCTCGAGCGGCTCCGGGGGGAGCGGCGGGGCATCGAGTTCGGCTCGCAGATCCGCTCCTACGTCCTCGCGCCCTACCGCCTGGTGAAGGACCACCGGACCGGGGTGGAGGTCGGGGACGTCGACCGGGTGCTCGACGGCGACCTCGACGGGTTCATCGAGGCCGAGCTCCGCCGCCGCGCGGCCGAGCGCGGCCGCGGTCGGGAGGGGTAGGGCCGGCCGGCTCCGGTGGGCGTCGGCGGGCCGGCGGGGCCCAGGCTCAGGTCGGCCCGGGCCGGGCCCGCGCCTCCCGCCTCTGGGCCGCGATCGCCGCCGCGGCGAGGAGGGCCCAGGCCAGGGCGGAGAGCGCGAGCCCCCGGCCGATCCAGGGGTCCCGGTAGACGAGCCGGACCGTGTGCCGGCCGGGGGGGACCGGGACGCCCATGAGGAGGAAGTCGGCCCGGAGCACCGGCGCCGGCCTGCCGTCCACGGTCGCCTCCCAGTACGGGTCGTGGTTGGTGCGGACCACCACGATCCGCGGGCCCGGGGCCTCGACCGCGATCCGGAGGTCCTCCGGCGCGGCCTCCTCCAGGCTCGCCGCACCGGGCCCCGCGGGGCCGGGCCGGATCCCGGGGTCCGCCTCCAGGACGGCGAGCGCGGCGGGGTCGAACCCCGGCTCGAGCACCGCGCGGAGCGCCTCCCGCGGGCCGTCCACGAGGCGCCAGGCGGCCACCGTCGAGACGAGGGGTTCCCAGCCGGGGATCTCGATCAGCTCGTAGCCGGTCCCGGACGAGCCGTCGCTCGCCACCGCGACGCCGGCGAGCCGGCGGGGCCGGAGCCCCTCGGGGACCACGAGGTAGCGGACGCCGAGCAGCCGCGCGTCCTCGAGCGTGGGGTCGGCGAGGACCGCGGCGTTGTAGTAGATCGGGAGCGGGTTGGTGGCCCGGAGGTAGGCCCAGTACCGGGGCGGCTGGACCGGGTTGTAGCCGAGGGCGTCGCGCAGGCCGAAGAGGGTGCCTCGGTTGTTCGCGAGCATCGGCCAGTCGCCGGGCCCCTGGGCCCAGAGGTAGCCCTTCTCGAAGTAGGCGTCGGGCGGGACCCAGGTGAGGTACCGCTCGCTCCGGCCCCGGAGGTAGGTCGCGATCGGCCCGGGGCGGAGGTAGTCGGCGGCGCGCACGTCGGGCCAGCGGAGGGGCCCCGGGGCCAGGTTCGGGTGGTCCTCCCCCTCGAGCCCGAGGAACACGGTCCCGCCGCGGTAGGCCTGCGAGGAGGCGGCGCTCCCGAGGAGCTCGGCGGCGAGGAGGCCGACCACGACGAGCGCCCCCGCCCGGCGCCGGCCGAGGGCGGCCAGGGCCGGCCCGCCGGCCAGGGCCCCGGCCCCGAGGAGCGCGAACCGGACCGGGTCCGCCCCGAGGAGGACCGGGAGGAGGAGGAAGCAGGCGGCGGGGGGACCGAGCCACGCGAGGGCCCGCCGCCGCGGGAGGGCCCGGTCCGCGAGGGCCTGGATGCCCACGGCGCCGAGCACCGGGACCACGAGGTAGGCGAGGTAGCGGAGCCGGCCGGGGTTGTGGAGGTACACGTCGCCGTAGGGGACCCGGAGCACGAGCGAGCGGAACCAGCCCGCGGTGACGAGGGCGTTGAGCGTGAGGACGTACGCAGCCAGGCCCACCAGCGCGAACGCCGCCACGAGCGGGCGCCGTTCGCGGGCCCGCCAGGCGGCCGGCGCCGCGAGGAGGATCGCCGCCCCCACGTACGCGCCGGGGGCGCTCCCGAGCGAGAACGGCCACCCCGCCCACACCCCGTTGCTGGCGATGGGGCGCTCCCCGGCCCGGGCCGCGCCCCCGAGCGGGGGGGCGAGCCACGCGTAGCCCGCGCGGAGGCTCGAGCGCTGGATGAGCATGGCCCGGGGCAGGAGGACGGCGAGGTTCGCGAGGGGGAGGGCCGCGAGGAACAGCAGGTCCTCGAGGGCCGCCCGGAGGGGCGACCTCGTCCCGGCGCGGACGTCCCGGACCGACCAGGCCACGAGGTAGGCGGCGACGAGCGCCGTGCCCATCGTGAGCCCGTGGCTCATGTGGGCCCCGGCGAGCTGGCCCCAGGCGAAGGCGGCGAGGGCGAGCCACCCGAGCCTGGCCGACCAGCGTGCCGCCCGCCGGTACCCGCCCGCCCCCACCAGCACGAGCGTGGTCCAGGCGAGCGCCCCCGCGAACGGGAGCGAGATCGCGATCACCGAGGCCGAGACCGCGAGGGCGAGGGAGAGGCCGCCGGCGGTGGCCGAGGGCCGGGAGAGCCCCTCCCCGCGGAGGAACGCGTAGAGCCCCAGCCCGCCGAGGAGCGGGTTCCAGACGATCAGGGCCCGGGCCGCCGCCGCCGGCGGGAGGAGCGCGAACAGGGCCATCGCCGGGAGGTAGAGCCACCCCGACTGGGGATCGGCGGCGAAGGGCGCCCCGGCCAGCTCGGAGGGGTTCCACAGCGGGACGTGCCCGGCCGCGAGGCTCCGGCCCAGGAACCCGAACCGGGGCAGCCAGAACGCGAGCACGTCGGGGTGCTGGTTCGTGAGGAGGCCGTGGAACGCGAACGCCCGGAGCGCGAAGAGCACCGAGCCCGCGACCAGCAGGGGCCCGGCGGCCGCCCGGGCCCAGGGCGGTGTCCGCGGGCCGGCCCCCCGGGGGGTCGCCGCTGCCGCGCGGGGCGCGAGCACCCTCATGGGCCCCAAGCCTACGGGGGCGGCCGGGGCCCCCGCAGAGGTCCTGTCCAGGACCCCCCGCGGAGGTCGTGTCCAAGGCCTGTCCAGGGCCCCCGCGCGAGCCGCCGATGTCGTTCCCCGCGGGGAGGTTCGCTGGTAGACTCGGGCGCTGGCCCGCCGCCCGAACCCTCGAAGACCATGATCAGCCTCAGGAACGTCACCAAGACCTACCGCAACGGCGTCACCGCGCTCGCCGACGTGAGCGTGGAGATCGGCAAGGGCGAGTTCGTGTTCGTCGTCGGCCCGTCGGGCTCGGGGAAGTCCACCCTGATCCGCCTGCTCCTCAAGGAGGAGGAGGCCACCGCGGGGGAGATCTACGTGGCGGGGAAGAACCTGGCGAAGCTCTCGCCCTGGAAGGTCCCACACCTCCGGCGGAACCTCGGGGTCGTGTTCCAGGACTTCAAGCTCCTCCCCGACAAGACCGTGTTCGAGAACGTGGCCTTCGCCCTCGAGGTGATCGGGAAGCCCAAGCCCGTGATCGACCAGCGGGTCCCCGAGATCCTGGAGCTCGTGGGCCTGGGCGACAAGCTGAACGACTACCCCGACCAGCTCTCGGGCGGGGAGCAGCAGCGCGTCTCGCTCGCCCGGGCCGTCGTCAACCGCCCCCTCGTGCTGCTCGCCGACGAGCCCACCGGGAACCTCGACCCGGCCACCTCCGTGGACATCATGCGGCTCCTGGACAAGGTGAACCGGATCGGCACCACGGTGGTGATGGCCACCCACGACCAGGCGATCGTCGACGCCATGCGGCGCCGGGTCCTCCAGCTCGACGGGGGGCGCGTGGTGCGGGACCAGGCCCGGGGGGTGTACTCCTAGCCATGCTCCGGCGCCTCGACTACTACTTCCGGGAGACGTTCGTCGGCCTGCGGCGCAACGGCCTGGTGGCCTTCGCCGCGATCTCCACGGCCTTCATCGCGCTGCTCCTGTTCGGCATGGCCCTCCTGATCGGTCGGGAGTTCCGGCTGATCATCGAGGCCGCGACCGGGAACGTGGAGGTCGCCGTCTACCTCACCGACGAGGCCGACGACGAGATCGTCCAGTACCTCACGGACACCCTGCTCAAGGTCCCCGCGGTGGCGTCCGTGGAGTACGAGAGCAAGCAGGAGGCGTACCAGCGGTTCCAGCGGCTGTTCGCGAACCAGCGGGCGCTCGTCGACAACGTGACGCCCGACGCGCTGCCCGCCTCGCTGCGCGTGAAGCTCCGCGACCCCGAGCGGTTCGCGCAGGTCGCGGCGGCCCTGGGGTGCGAGCCCGACGCGACCGGCCGGTACCGGTGCGCCCAGCCCGGGATCGACACCGTGGCCGACCAGCGCGAGTTCCTGAACCGGCTGTTCGCGGTGATCCGGGTCCTCTCGTTCGGCGTCGGCGCGGTCGCGATGATCATGCTGGTCTCGGCGACCGCGCTGATCGCGAACACCGTCCGGATGGGGCTGTTCGCCCGCCGGAAGGAGATCGGGATCATGAAGCTCGTGGGCGCCACGAACTGGCGGATCCGGATCCCCTTCATCATCGAGGGCCTCGTGGAGAGCCTCCTCGGGGCGGGGGGCGCGGTCCTCGCGCTCTTCGTCGGCAAGGTGGTGTTCGTGGACCGGCTCCGCAACGAGATCGGGTTCCTGCCGCTCATCGACAACGGGGACGTGATCGCGACGATCCCCTGGCTCCTCGGCGCCGGCGCCGTGGTCGCGGTGGTGGCGAGCACGATCGGGATGCGCCGGTTCCTCGACGTCTAGGGCGCGGCCGTGGGCCGCGGGGCGGGGGAGCGGACCGTCGCGACGAACCGGCGGGCCCGCCACGACTACGAGATCCTCGAGCGGGTCGAGGCCGGGATCGTCCTCACCGGCTCGGAGGTGAAGTCGCTGCGCGCGGGGCGGGCCTCGCTCTCGGACTCCTACGCCCGGGTGCGGGACGGCGAGGTGTGGCTCGAGGGGATGCACATCGCGCCCTACGAGCCCGGCCAGGTGCGGGGCTACGAGCCGAAGCGGCCCCGGAAGCTCCTCCTCCACCGGTCCGAGATCGCCCGGCTGGTGGGGAAGACCCAGGAGCGGGGCCTCACGCTGGTCCCGCTCCGCGTGTACTTCACGCACGGCCTGGCCAAGGTCGAGCTCGGGCTGGGGCGCGGGAAGCGCAAGTACGAGAAGCGGCGGGCGATCGTGGAGCGGGAGCAGCGCCGGGAGATCGAGCGGGCGACCTCGAGGCGGCCGTGACCGAGGGCCCGGCGCCGCCTATACTGGGGTCGGACAACCGCATAGGGGGTGAAACGGCTTCGACCTGGGCGTGTACCGCCTGGGGGAAGCGGGCCGAGGTCCCCGGAACCTCGTACCAAAGCCGGGAACCGAAACAAGCGCCAACCACGAGTTCGCGCTCGCTGCCTAAGACCTAGGCGGCCGTCCGTCCGGGTCCGCCTGCGACCCGGGTCCGGGCGTCACCCAGCAGGCTCGCGGCGGCGGCCCCGCCCGGTGGCCGTCGCCGGACACCGAACCGGGCTGGCCGACGGGCCCTCCGCCTGCGGGAGGCCCGGAGGCGAGATGCCACCGCAGGCTGCGCCCGGAGAAGCCCCAGCCGGTCGCCCGGGGACGCGGGTTCGATCCCCGCCACCTCCACGAGCGCTGGCTACCCGAGCACGTCGATCTCGACGTTCAGTTCGGGGGTCGCGACCGCGACCGTGCCGTAGAGCGGTCACCTCCCCTTGAACCGCTCGACCAGGAGCTCGGCCTCCTCCCGGACGACGCCCCGCACCTCGAAGCGGAGGTCCACCCGGTTGAACACCGTGAGGTCGGAGCGGACCGGGCGCGTCGGGTCCACCTCCCCCCGGACCTCCACCCTGGTCGCCGGGACCGGGAGCCCCTCGTCCCGGGCGACGACCCCGAGGAGCTCCACGGCGCAGGCCGCGACGCCGGCGAGGAACAGCTCGCCGGGCGTGATCGCCTCGCCCGGGCACCCGTTCCAGGTCGGTCCGTCGACGACGAGGTGGTGCTGGCGAGCTTGCGCCAGGACCCGCCCGAACGTGTCGGTCGAGCGGGCCTCCGCTGCATACGTCCGGATCTCGGCCATCGCGTCCTCCTGCCCCGGATCCGCGGCCCCTCCGCGGCGGGGGCCGGGGAAAGTTAACGCGGCCGAAACACAGGGGTCGTGACAAGGGAAGGGACATCGCGTATAAACCCGGGCTCAAGTACCGGCCGAACCGGAGGGAGGGCCCGTGGGACGGATCGACGGCGCCGACACCGCCTGGCTCCTGGCCTCGACCGCGCTCGTGATGCTCATGACGCCCGGCCTGGCCCTGTTCTACGGGGGGCTCGTCCGGGCCAAGAACGTGCTCGGGACCATGATGCAGTCCTTCGTCGCCCTCGGGGTCGTCTCCGTCCTCTGGGCGGCCATCGGCTACACGCTCGCGTTCGGCCCCGACCGGGGGCTCCTGATCGGGGGCCTCGACTTCCTCGGGCTCCGGGGGGTCGGCGCCCCGCCCCACGAGCTCGCGCCCACCGTGCCGGCCTCGGCGTTCATGGCCTTCCAGATGATGTTCGCGGTGATCACCCCGGCCCTGATCACCGGGGCCGTGGCCGAGCGGATGCGCTTCGGCGGGTACCTGCTGTTCCTCGCCCTGTGGTCCGTGGCGGTCTACGCGCCGGTCGCCCACTGGGTGTGGGGCGGGGGGTTCCTCGGTGCCGCCGGCGTCGGCGCGCTGGACTTCGCGGGGGGGACCGTCGTGCACGTGAACGCGGGGGCGGCCGCCCTCGCCGCCGCCCTGTACCTCGGGCGGCGTCGGGGGTACGGGGCCCGGGCCTTCCTGCCCCACAACGCGCCGCTGGTGGTCGCGGGGGCCGGGCTGCTCTGGTTCGGGTGGTTCGGGTTCAACGCGGGGAGCGCCCTCGCCTCGGGCGGGCTCGCGGCCTCGGCGTTCGTCGCCACCCACCTCGGGGCGGCGGCCGCGGTCCTCGGCTGGATGCTGCCGGAGCGCCTGCGCCACGGGCGCGCCACCACGGTGGGCGCCGCGACCGGCGCGGTCGCGGGCCTGGTGGCGATCACGCCGGCCGCGGGGTACGTGGAGCCCTGGGCGGCCGCCGCGATCGGGTTCGCGGCGGGCGCCGTCTGCTTCCTGGCCGTCGGCCTCAAGGGGCGGATCGGGCTCGACGACTCCCTCGACGTCGTCGGGGTCCACCTGGTGGGCGGGATCGTGGGCGCCCTCCTCACCGGGGTCCTGGCGAGCCTCGCGGTGAACCCGGCCGGCGCCGATGGGGGCCTCGCGCAGCTCGGACGGCAGGCCGTCGCGGTCCTCGTGACCGCCGGCTTCTCGCTCGCCGCCACGTTCGGCCTGCTCGCGCTGGTCGACCGGCTCGTCGGCCTGCGGGTGGACGAGGAGGCCGAGGAGGAGGGGCTGGACCGGGCCGAGCACGGGGAGGTCGCGTACGCGTTCTCCGACCGCGGCGGGCAGCCCGCGATGCCGGCGGGGTGGATCCCGGAGGCGCTGGGGCCCGAGGGGATCCCGCCGGAGCGCCTGCCCGAGGCCTTCGTGCGGGCGGTCGCGCTGCGGGTCGAGCAGCTCCAGGCGGGGGGGCGGTGAGCCCGCTCCGGGGGACGAAGGCCGGGTAGTTCGCGGCGGGCCGGGCGCCCGCCGCGGGAGGACCCTCCGCGCCGCGGAGGGTCCTTCGCACCGGGGCTCCGAGGACGGGGAGGTGAGGATGGACGCAGGGCGGGAGCGGAGCGCATGCGGGATCGGGTTCGTGGCGGACGCCGCCGGGCGGGCCCGCCGGGACGTCGTCGGGCTGGCGCTCGAGGCGCTCCGCCGGCTCCGCCACCGCGGCGCGGTGGACGCCGACGCCCGGACCGGCGACGGGGCCGGCGTCCTGCTCCCGCTCCCCCGACGGTTCCTCTCGCTCGAGGCGGAGCGCCTCGGGCTCCGGGTGCCCGACCCCGACCGGCTGGGGGTGGCGATGGTCTTCGAGCGGGACGCCGGGGGCCTCGTCGAGGACCTCGTGGCCCGGGCGGCCGCCGCCGAGGGGATCGCGGTCCTCGGCTGGCGCGACGTGCCGGTCCGTCCGGGCGCCCTGGGCCGGCAGGCGCGGGCCACGATGCCCCGGATCCGCCAGGCCCTCCTCCACGCGCCGGAGGGCTCGCCCCCGGAGCTCCGCGAGCAGCGCGCGCACCGGGCCCGCCGGCGCGCCGAGCGCGAGATCCGGGACCGGCGCCTCGCGTCCTCCTTCCCGTCGTTCTCGTTCCGGACCCTGACCTACAAGGCCCTCGCCGCGGCGGACCAGCTCGCCTCGTTCTACCCCGACCTCCGGGACCCGGTGGTGGAGGCGCCCTTCGCGCTGTTCCACCAGCGCTACTCGACGAACACCGCGCCCTCCTGGGAGCGGGCGCAGCCGTTCCGGATGCTCGGCCACAACGGCGAGATCAACACGATCGCCGGGGACGTGCGGCGGATGCGGGCCCGGGAGGGGCGGCTGGGGCTGCCCGAGCGGGAGCTCGAGGAGCTGTTCCGCCCGGTCGTGGACGAGGACGGGAGCGACTCGCAGATCCTGGACGAGGTGGTGGAGCTGCTCTGCCGGGAGGGCGGGGAGCGCGGCGCGGGCCGGGACGTCCGGCTGGCCATCGCGATGCTCGTGCCGCCGGCCTGGGAGGGCGACCCCCGGCTCCCGGAGGAGGTCCGGGACCTCCTGCGGTTCCACCGCTCGCTCGTGGAGCCCTGGGACGGGCCGGCCGCCCTCGTGTTCACCGACGGCGTCCGGGTGGGGGCCGCCCTGGACCGGAACGGCCTCCGCCCCCTCCGGTTCGCGGTCTGCGAGGACGGCACCGTGGCCTGCGCCTCCGAGGCGGGCGCGGTGGACCTCCGCGGCCGCGGGTCGGTCCGCCGGGGGAAGCTGGGGCCCGGCGGGATGCTGGTCGTGGACCCGGCGGAGGGCGGCCTCCAGCTCGACCCGCTGGAGCGGATCGCCCGCCGGCGGCCCTACGGCGCGTGGGTGGCGGGCCACCGCCGGGAGCCCCCGCCCGCGCCCGCCCGCGCCCCCGCCGTCGACGACCTGGAGCGGCGGCAGGTGCTCCACGGCTACACCCGGGAGGAGCTCACGCTGGTCCTCGGACCGGCGGCGGCGGCCGGGAAGGAGCCCACGTTCTCGATGGGGGACGACACCCCGCCCGCCGTCCTCTCCGGGCAGGACCGGCCGCTCTACCACTTCCTCAAGCAGCGCTTCGCCCAGGTCACGAACCCCGCGATCGACCACCTCCGGGAGCGGCAGGTCATGTCGCTCTCGGTGCTCCTGGGCCCGCGCGACCCCCTCCTCCTGGAGCGCCCGGAGGCCGCGGCGCTGCTCGAGCTCGAGAGCTTCCTCCTGCCGGAGCCGCTCGCGGACGATGGGCTCCGCGCCGTCCGCCTCGACGCGACCTGGGCCGTGGCGGAGGGCCCGGCGGGCCTCGGTCCGGCGCTGGAGCGGCTGGCGCGGGAGGCGGCGGAGGCCGTCGCGGCCGGCGCCGGCCTGGTCGTGGTCTCCGACGCGGCCGCGGGCCCGGAGCGTGCCCCCGTCCCCGCCGTCCTCGCCGTCGGGGCGGTGCACACCGCGCTCGTGAGGGCCGGGCTGCGGACCAGGGCCTCGCTGGTGGCCGCGGTCGACGACGCTCGGGAGTCGCACCACGTGGCGTGTCTGCTCGCGCTGGGCGCCGAGGCGGTCCACCCGCGGCTCGCGCTCGCCACGGTGGCGGCCCTGGCGGAGGCCGGACGGGTCCGGGGTCGCTCGGCCGAGGAGGCCGTGGCGCGGTTCCGCACGGCGATCGAGGAGGGGATCCTCAAGGTCCTCTCCAAGCTCGGGATCTCCTGCGTCGACTCGTACGTCGGCTCCTGCCTCGTCGACGCGGTCGGGCTCGACGCGGAGGTGGTGGACCGGTGCATGCCCGGCGTCGCCTCGGCCCTGGGGGGCCTGGGGTTCGAGGCGATCGCCGCCCGGGTCCTGGCCCGGCACGCGCGGGCCTACGGGGAGGGGCGGCCGGCCCTCGCGAACCCCGGCCTGGTGAAGTTCCACCGGGGTGGCGAGTACCACGCCACCAACCCCACGGTGGTCCGGGCCCTCCACCGGGCCGTGGACCCGGGGCTCCGGCGGCTCCGCTCGACGGCCGCCGCGGAGGACGGGGACGAGGACCTCGCCGCGGGCACCGAGGCCGTGGGGACCGGGGCGCCGCCCGGGGAGCCGCCGGCGGCCGCGGGGGCGGAGGCCCACGCGCTCCAGCGGGCCCTCCGGGACGAGCCCAGCTTCGAGCGGTACGAGCGGTTCGCGGAGCTCGTGCACGGGCGGCCCCCCGCCGCCATCCGCGACCTCCTCGACCTCGTGCCGGCCGGCCCGCCCGTCCCCCTGGAGGAGGTGGAGCCGGTCGAGGCCATCGTCCGGAGGTTCTCGAGCGGCGGCATCAGCCACGGGGCGGTCGGCCGGGAGGCCCACGAGACGCTGGCCGTCGCCTTCCAGCGGCTCGGCGCCCGGGCCAACACCGGGGAGGGGGGCGAGGACCCCGCGCGCTACCGCACCGAGCGGAACTGCGCGATCAAGCAGGTGGCCTCGGGCCGGTTCGGCGTCACCCCCGAGTACTGCGCGTTCGCCGACGAGCTGCAGATCAAGATCGCCCAGGGGTCCAAGCCCGGGGAGGGCGGCCAGCTCCCCGGGCACAAGGTGACCGAGGAGATCGCCAGGCTCCGCCACACCCGGCCGGGCGTGGCGCTGATCAGCCCCCCGCCCCACCACGACATCTACTCGATCGAGGACCTCGCCCAGCTGATCTTCGACCTCAAGCAGGTGAACCCCCGGGCGGAGGTCTCGGTCAAGCTCGTCGCCGAGGCCGGGGTGGGGGTCGTGGCGGCGGGCGTCGCGAAGGGCCTGGCCGAGGTGGTGCACGTGGCGGGGGCCGACGGCGGCACCGGCGCCTCGCCCCTGTCCTCGATCAAGAACGCGGGGCTCCCGTGGGAGCTCGGGCTCGCCGAGGCGCAGCGGGTCCTCTCCGAGAACGGGCTCCGGGACCGGGTCCGGGTCCGGGTCGACGGGGGGATCAAGACCGGGCGCGACGTCGTGGTGGCCGCCCTCCTCGGGGCCGACGAGGTCTCGTTCGGGACCGCCGCCCTCCTCGCCGAGGGGTGCCTCATGGTCCGGACCTGCCACCTCGGCACCTGCCCGGCGGGGATCGCGACCCAGGACCCCGAGCTCCGCGCGCGGTTCGCGGGGACCCCGGAGATGGTGATGGCCTACCTCAGGTTCGTGGCCGAGGATGTCCGCCGCATCCTGGCCTCCCTCGGGCTGCGGTCCCTCGCCGAGGCCGTGGGGCGGGCCGACCTCCTCCGGCCACGGGGAGACGCGGACGCGCCGCTCGACCTCCGGCCCCTCCTCCGCCCGGCGCCGGGCGCCCGCCGGTTCCACGCGCACCGGCCGTTCCAGCGCCCGCGGTCGTCCCTGGGCGACCGCGTGTTCCGCGACGCGTGGCCGGTCGTCCGCGACGGGGGCACGGCCTGGCTCGCCTACCCGATCGGGAACGTCGACCGGGCCGTCGGGGCCCGCCTGGGCGGGGCGATCGGGCGGCGGTTCGGGGACGGGGACCCGCCCGGGCGGGCCTTCCTCCGGTTCGAGGGCGAGGCCGGCCAGTCCTTCGGCGCGTTCCTCTCCCGGGGCGTGGAGATGCTCCTGGTGGGGGAGGCCAACGACTACGTGGGCAAGGGGATGGGCGGTGGGCGGATCGTGATCGTCCCCCCGGCGGACGACGCGGGCGATCCCTGGCTCGTGGGCAACACCGTCCTCTACGGGGCCACGGGCGGCGAGCTGTACGTGGCCGGCCGCGCCGGGGAGCGGTTCGCGGTGCGGAACTCGGGGGCGGAGGCCGTGATCGAGGGCGCCGGCGACCACCTCTGCGAGTACATGACCGGCGGGCGGGTCGTGGTGCTCGGGCCGGTCGGGGCGAACGTCGGCGCCGGCATGACCGGCGGGGAGCTGTTCGTACACGACCCGGTGGCCGGGCTCCCGGCGCTCGTGAACCCCGAGCTGGTCGAGGCCCGCCGGCCGACGCCGGCCGAGCTCGAGCCGGCCTGGGCCCTGGTCGAGCGGCACGCCGAGCTGACCGGCTCGCCGCGGGCCCGGGCGCTCCTCGCCGACCGCGCCGCCGCCGCCGCGGCGTTCTGGATCGTGGCCCCGCGCGAGGACGTGGTGGACGTCACGAGGAAGGAGGAGGGGACGCTCCGGGCCAGGGCCTGAGGGCGCCGTCGGGGGGATCCCCTCGGCCAGGGCGAGGCCCCGCCGGTCAGAGCGGGGGGATCCCGTCGGGGTCGGCCTCCGGGTAGCGGGTCGGGCCGTAGCGGGAGAGGTCGCGCCGGGCGAGCTCGGCGATGAACGAGGTCGGGAGGACCGCGGCGAACGACCGGTGGGAGAGGCGGTCCCGGCGGATGGCCTCGGGCCGCACGTAGGGGCCGATGTTGTCCCCGTAGCGGTAGTCGGCGAGGAAGGCGGCCAGGTCCTCGGCGGTGAGCCCGGCATCCCACAGCGCGGCCCGGTCCAGGTAGATCTCGGAGGGGGCGACCGCCTCGATCAGGCCGAGGAGGCTCCGTCCGAACCGCCGCTCCAGGTCCTCCTGGAGCTGGATCGGGTCGATGCGGACGCCCCCCGCGGGGTCGATCAGCGGACACTGCCCGTGGTCGGCGGTGACGATGAGGGCGAAGCCGCCGGGGCCGAACGCCGCCTCGAGGAGCTCGGCGAGCCGCCCGAGCTCCCGGTCGACCGCCGCCAGGACCTCCCCGATCCGGGGGTCGTCCATGTTGTAGACGTGGCCCGCGTAGTCGGGGGCCTTGTAGTTCACGTAGAGGAGGTCCGTGACCGCGTCGTCCCCGATCGGCTCGGCCGCCAGGGTGGCCTCGACGAGCTCGGCCTGGTAGCGGACGATCGGGGGCGAGCAGCAGTCGGCCTTCTTCCCCCGCGGGTCGAACGGCGAGGGCGGGAACCCGCCGAAGGCGGCGCGGAGCTCGTCCAGCCGTTCGGGGGGCGGGACCGCGCGGGGGAGCCGGTAGAGCTCGGGGTTGTGGGGCTTCCACCCACCGCCGTGCTCCTCGTCCCAGAACACCCCCACCGGGAGCTCGCCCCTCGGGCGGCCGCCGCGGCCGAGCATCCCGACGTGCCAGACCTGGTAGCCGATCTCCCCGACCCACGCCTCGTCGCGGGTGGCCGCGGTCCAGGCGTCGGCGAGCGTGGGCACGAGGAGGAACGAGGGATCGATCCGCCCCGGCTCCCCCCAGGCCTTCCGGGGGCGCCCGTCGCGGCGGACGTTGTGCCCGGTGATCCCGTGGGTCCGGGGGAAGGCGCCGGTGCCGATCGTGGCGTGCGCCGCGGCGGTCACCGCCGGGAAGGAGCCGGTGATCGCGTTCCGGTACAGGGCGCCCCCCCGGGCCAGGCGCCGGAGGTTCGGCCAGGCGTCCGGCCACCGGCGGAGGACGTTCCAACCGCCGCCGTCGATCACGAACGAAACGATCACCCGCGGCGGGCGGGCCGGCGCCGGCGTGCCCGGGAGCGCGCGCCCGTCGGGGGCCCGGAAGCCCTCGAAGCCCATGAGACGCGCGGCCGTCGGGGCGAGGTCGGCGAGGGTCACCCGCTCGGTGGAGTCCGAGGGCTCGACGAGCCCCGGCGCGTACACGACGATCGGGACCCGCTCGGCGTACATCCAGACCACGGCGTGGCTCGTCCGCGGGTCGTTGGGGACCAGGGAGCGCGACTCCTGCGGGTAGTTCGAGCTCGAGTAGGGCGTCACGAGGAGCTGGAGGTCGCCGGAGCGCTCCGGGTGGTAGGCGCGGACCACGAGCTCGAGGTACTCCGCGCCGAGGTCGCGGGCCATCCCCTCGAGCGCGGGCCGCGGGTCCGGGCGGAGCCACCGCCGGAGGGCGTGGCCGAGGCCGGCCCCGGCGGCGACGAGGCCGAGCAGGCCGAGCCCGGCCCTGAGGACCGCCCGCCGGGCGGGGTCCTCGGGGGCGCCGGCCCGGAGCGCCCCCAGGCCGATCGCCGCCACCGCCGCCCCCGCGAGGGCGCCCACGAGGGCGGAGTGGGCCGCCGCCACGGCGGCGGCCACCGCCGAGGCGAGGAGCGCGACGAGGAGGCGCCGGGGGAGGTTCCGCACCGCGTCCGATGGTCGCACACGGCTCCGCCGCCGCCCACGGGCTGGGCGGGGTGGGCTCAGGCTCGCTTCCGCGGGAGGTCGAGGAAGGGGAGGGGGACGACGGTCGCCGGCACCCTCGCGTGTTCGCCCTCGACGGTCCACTCGACCTGGAGGCGGGTGCCGGGATCCTCGAACCGCCGGGCGACCTGCGCGAGCGCGATCATCCGCTTGAGCGTCGGCGACCACGTCGTGGAGGTGGCCCTCCCGACCTGCGCGCCGTCCGCGTACACGGGGGTCGGCTCACGCCGGACCGTGGGGGAGACCTGGGGCGGCAGCCCGTGCCGGGCGAACGCCGCCTCGATGCCCTCCCACGCGAGCTCCAGCCCCACCAGCCGGCGCGGCGGGCCGCCCCGGGCCGCCTCGGCGGCGAGGGCCCGCCGGCCGACGAAGTCCGCCTTCGCGAGGTCCACGAGCCGGCCGAGGCCGATCTCGTAGGGCGAGTACTCCTGCTCCGGGGAGGCGGCCAGGCGTGCGCCGGTGTAGTCGACCCCGGCGAGGATCAGGCCGGCCTCCACCCGGCAGACGTCGAGGGCCCGTATCCCCGCGGGCCGGATCCCGTGGGGCTCGCCGGCCCGGAAGACGGCGTCCCAGACCTCGAGGGCGGCCCCGGCCGGGATCCACAGCTCGTAGCCGAGGTCCCCCGTGTAGCCGGTCCGGGTGACGTCGACCTCCACCCCCGCGATCTCCGCGGGCCGCCTGCGGAAGTACCGGAGGTCGGCGAAGCTCCGCCCGGTGGCCGCCTCCAGCACGTCCCGGGAGCGCGGACCCTGGATGGCGAGGGCGGCGAGCTCCTCGGTCACGTCGCGGAGCTCGACGTCCAGCCGGTGCGCGTTGAGCGCGAACCACCGGTAGGAGGGCTCCGCGGACGTCCACCGGAACCGGTCCGGGGCGAGCCGCGTCACGGTCCCGTCGTCGATCACCTTCCCCCGCTCGTCGCACCACGGCGTGTAGAAGACCTGGTCCACCGCGAGCTTCGAGACGTCCCGGGTCATCACCCGGTCCACGAGGCGGGGGGCGTCCGGTCCCGAGATCTCGTACTTGAACAGGGGGGAGACGTCGATGGCCGCGGCCTGCTCGCGGATCGCGTTGTACTCGATGTCGTGGAAGTCCGCGTAGACCTGGGCCGCCAGGTAGCCGGCCCACTCCCCCCAGGCCAGCTTCCGGTTGAGCGCGCTCGTTCGCGGGTGGAACGCGGTCCCCGTGCCCACGATCCTCCTCCCTCGGACCGCCGTAGAGTATGCACGCCCCGGCCCGGGACGACCGCGCGAGCGGCCGCCCGGGCCGACCGACGGTCACGGCCCGGGGTCGGGCGCGGCGCGGCGTCGTCTAGCATGGGCCGGCCGCGCCGGGCGCGGCGGGAGGCGGAGGTGGAACGGTACGACGCGGCGATCGTCGGCGGCGGCCACAACGGCCTGGTGGCCGCGGCCTACCTGGCCAGGGCGGGGCGGCGCGTGGTCGTGCTCGAGCGGCGTCCGGTGCTCGGGGGCGCGGCCGCCACGGAGGAGGTCGTCCCCGGCTTCCGGTTCAGCGTCTTCTCCTACGTGGTCTCGCTCCTCCGCCCCGAGATCATCCGCGAGCTCGACCTGCCCCGCCACGGGCTCGAGATCCTGCCCCTCGACGGCACGTTCACGCCGCTCGAGGGCGACTACCTGTGGCGGGTGAACGACCACGGCCGGACGATGCGCGAGCTCCGCCGGTGGTCGGTCTCGGACGCCGAGGCCTACGAGGAGTACGGGCGGGCCATGGTGGACATGGCCCGGTTCATCAAGCCGATCCTCTCGGTGGTCCCGCCCGACCCCGGCCGGATCGACCCCCGCGAGTGGCTGCCGCTGGTCGGCCTGGCCCGGTCGTTCCGCGACCTCCCCGAGCGGCTCAAGGCCACGTTCGTGCAGCTCATGACGATGAGCGCGGTGGACTTCCTCGCGCAGTGGTTCGAGACCGACCCCCTCATCGCCACGATGTCCGCCTCGGGGATCATCGGCACGTTCCAGGGCGTCCGGTCGCCCGGGACCGCCTACGTGCTCCTCCACCACTACATGGGCGAGATCGACGGCGCCTTCCGGGCCTGGGGGATCCCCCGGGGCGGCACCGGCGGGGTCTCGGAGGCGATCGCGTCGGCGGCCCGATCCCTGGGCGCCGAGATCCGGACCGGCGCGCCGGTCGCCCGGGTCCTCACCCGCGGGGATCGGGCGGTCGGGGTGGTCCTCGAGGACGGGGAGGAGATCCCCGCGCGCCACGTGCTCTCGAGCGTCGACGTCCGGCGCACGTTCCTCGACCTCCTCGAGCCCGGGACCGTGGACGAGGCCTTCCTCCGGGAGGTGCGCCGGTACAAGTTCCGGGGCTCCTCGGGGAAGGTCAACCTGGCCCTCGACGGGCTCCCGGAGTTCTCCTGCCTCCCGAACTCCGAGACCACCGAGCACCTGCGGGGAGCCATCAGCTTCTCGCCCTCGGTCGACCACATGGAGCGGGCGTACGACGACGCCAAGTACGGCCGGTTCTCGCGCCGGCCCTACATCGACGTCGTGATCCCCACGCTCGTGGACCCCACGATGGCCCCGCCCGGCAAGCACGTGATGAGCTGCTTCGTGCAGTACGCGCCCTACCACCTCGCGGAGGGGGAGTGGGACGACGCCACCCGGGAGGCGTTCGGCGAGACCGTGATCGACACGCTCGAGGAGCGGATCCCGAAGATCCGGGACCTGATCGTGGGGAAGCAGGTCCTCTCGCCCCGAGACATCGAGGAGATCACCGGGCTCTCCGAGGGGAACATCTTCCAGGGCGAGCTCTCCCTCGAGCAGCTGTTCTTCAACCGGCCGGTGCCCGGGTGGGCCCGGTACCGCACCCCCGTGCGGAACCTCTGGCTCTGCGGCTCCGCGGTCCACCCGGGCGGGGGGATCATGGGGGCCCCGGGGAGGCTCGCGGCCCTCGAGGTCCTCAGGGCGGACCGCCGCGGGAGGTGGGGCGCGTGAGCCCGCGCGCGGGCCGCGGTCCGGGGGGCGGGGCGCCGTGAGCGGCCGCTACGACGCGGTCGTGGTCGGCGCCGGCCACAACGGCCTCGTGTGCGCCGCCTACCTCGCGAAGGCCGGGGCGCGGGTCCTCGTGGTCGAGCGGCGCGAGCGGGTGGGGGGGATCCTCGGCGACCACGAGCTCGTGCCCGGGGCGCGGGTCCCCGCGGTGGTCCACACCGTGGGGCGCCTGCGGGCGTCGGTGGTCCGCGACCTGGGCCTCGCCGCCCACGGGCTCCGGCTGATCCGCCCGCCGGTGCGGGCCTTCGTCCCCCAGCCGGGGGCCGGCCTCACGCTCTGGGCCGACCCGGTCCGGACCGCCCGCGAGCTCCGGGCCCGGTCGGCGCGGGACGCGGACGCCTACCCGCGGTTCGACCGCCGGGTGCGGGTGATCGCGAGCTTCCTCGCCCACGTGGCGGCCGGTCCGCCCCCCGACCTGGCCTCGCCCGCGCTCGGGGACGCGGTGGCCGGCCTCCGCCTGGCCCGGGCCTTCCGCCGGCTCGGGCCGCGGGCCGGCCGGGAGGCCCTCCGGGTGCTGCCGATGGCCGTGGCCGACCTCGTGGGGGAGGCCTTCGAGACCGACGCGCTCAAGGGCGCCCTCGCCTCCCGGGGGGTCCTGTTCACCGCGATGGGGCCGTGGTCGGCGGGGACCGCGGCGGTGCTCCTGATGGACTCCGCGGGCAACGACGGGGGGGCCGCCGGGCAGACCGCCTTCGCCCGGGGCGGGGCCGGGGCCCTCGCCGAGGCCCTGGCGGCCGCGGCCCGGGCCTTCGGCGCCGAGGTCCGTACGGGGGCCGAGGTCGTCGCGATCACGACGCGGGGGGGGAGGGCCGCGGGCGTGGCGCTCGCCTCGGGGGAGGAGGTGGCGGCGGACGCCGTGGTGTCGGCGGCCGACCCCAAGCGGACGCTGCGGGACCTGGTGGACCCGGTCGTCCTGGGCCCCACGCTCCTGTGGCGGGCCTCCAACATCCGCACGCCGGGGGCGACCGCCAAGGTGAACCTCGTGCTCTCCGGGGTGCCGCGGTTCCCAGGGGCCGACGAGGAGCGCCTCCGGGGGCGGATCCTGGTCGCCCCGGGGATCGACGCCCTCGAGCGCGCCTTCGACGCCTCGAAGTACGGGCGGATCTCGGAGGAACCGTTCCTCGAGGCCGTGATCCCCTCCCTCGCCGACCCCACGGTGGCCCCGGAGGGGATGCACGTGATGAGCGTGATCTGCCAGTGGGCGCCCCACCGCCTCCGCGACGGCGACTGGGAGGCCGAGCGGGACCGGCTCGGCGATCTCGTGCTCAAGACCCTCGAGGCCCACGCGCCGGGGATCTCCGACCTCGTGGTGGCCCGGGAGGTGCTCACCCCGGTCGACCTGGAGCGGACGTTCGGGCTCCCCGACGGCCACGTCCTCCACGCCGAGCCGGGCCTCGACCAGTCCTTCGCCTGGCGGCCGCTCCTGGGGCACGCCGGCTACCGGTTCGGGATCCCCGGGCTGTACCTGTGCGGCTCGGGCGCGCACCCCGGCGGGGGCGTCACGGGGGCGCCCGGGGCCAACGCGGCCCGGGTGGTCCTGGCCGACCTGGAACGGCGGTAGGCGGGCCCGGTGGGGGAGGAGCGCCCGTTCCCCGGGGAGCCCGAGATCCGGGCCGAGGACGAGCTCGCGGAGTTCGAGGACCGCGACCTCCCGTCCTACGTCGGCGGGGCGTCGTTCCAGAAGCTCCCCTGGTGCCCGGACGACGAGAGCCTCCGGCGGGCCTCGCCGGAGGTCGCGATCGTGGGGGCGCCCCTGGACGACGGCACGTCCCACCGGCCCGGCGCCCGGTTCGGGCCCCGGGCGATCCGGGCGGCCACGTACCACGCGGGGGACCTGTTCTCGATCCAGCTCGGGACCGAGGTGTTCTCCAGGGTCCGCTGCGTGGACGCCGGGGACGCCCCGGTGGTGCCGTCGCGGCTCGAGCGGGCGCACCGCGTGATCCGGGAGAAGGTCCGGCGGGTGGCGGAGGCGGGGGCGATCCCCATCGTCCTCGGGGGCGACCACTCGATCACGTACCCGTCGGTCGCGGCGGTGCGCGAGGCGCAGGGCGCCGAGGTGGGCGTGGTGCACTTCGACGCCCACGCCGACACCGGCCTCGACGTGTGGGGGTCGCTGCTCTCCCACGGCACCCCGATGCGGAAGCTGATCAGCGAGGGCTGGGTGGCCGGGCGGAACTTCGTCCAGGTGGGCCTCCGCGGCTACTGGCCCGAGCGTGAGACGTTCGCCTGGATGCGCGAGCAGGGGATGCGCTGGCACCGGATGGTGGAGATCGAGGAGCGCGGGGCCGAGGCCGTGGTCGACGACGCGATCGCCGAGGCCCTGGACGGCCCGGAGCGGATCTACCTCTCGATCGACATCGACGTGGCGGACCCCTCGGCCGCCCCGGGCACGGGCACGCCGGAGCCCGGGGGGCTCCTCGCCCGGGAGCTCCTGCGGGCCGTCCGGCGGATCGTCTCGCGGGTGGAGCTCGTCGGGATGGACGTGGTCGAGGTCTCGCCGCCCTACGACCACGCGGAGCTGACCGCCGCCCTGGCCCACCGCTGCGTCCTCGAGGCGCTCAGCGCGCTCGCCGCCAAGCGCGCCGAGGCCTCCTCGGCCGACCCCCGACCGGGGGACGCGCACCGCGCCTGAGGGGACCGGGCGGGACACGCCCGGGTGGTGGGACGGACCGACCGACGCCCGTAGCGGAGCCGGGGGCGCCCTCCGATACTCGGCGCCATGGAGCTCGCGAAGAGGATCGCGGCGCACCGCGCGGCGACCGTGCTCGCCGCGGCGCTCCTCGTCGTGGGGGGCGGGGGTGCCGCCGCCGCTGGGACCCTGCTCGCGCCAGGGGATGGCGGCGACCCGACGATTGGCGCCGAGGAGCCCGCGCCCGAGGAGGGTGGCGGGACGGCGCCCTCGACCGGGGATGGGGCGAGCGGGGCCGGGAGCTACTCGGCCGGGGACTGCACGGCGGCCCTCGAGCTCCCCGAGGGCGGCGACCCGGCAACCATCTTCGAGGAGGGCGGGAGCACAGGCCTGGCGCACGCGATGGAGGTCGTCTGGGGGAACTGCCAGGAGCACCCCAACCCCGGCCTGGTGAACGCGCTCGGGCGGCTCTCGGACAACTGGCAGCGCCACGCCGACCACGAGGCCTGGAAGGCCGAGCGGGCGGCGGAGCGGGAGGCGGCCAGGGCGGAGCGCGCCGCCGAGCGGGAGGCGGCCAAGGCGGAGCGGGAGGCGGCCAGGGCGGAGCGCGCCGCCGAGCGGCAGGAACGCCTCGCCGCGCGCCACGCCGACGGGCACCCCGGCGGCGGCCGGGGGCACTCCTAGGCCCGGGTCGCCCCCGGGGGCCCGCGCGGGCGGACCCGGGTAGGCTCTCCCCGGGAAGGAGGCCGGTGCCCGAGCTGCCCGAGATCCAGGCGCTCGCCGAGCGTCTCGACGCGCTCCTCTCGGGTGCCGTCCTCGAACGGATCGAGCCGCTCCATGTCGCCGGCCTGCGGACCGCGACGCCCCGGCCCGCTGAGGTCCGGGGGAGGGAGCTCCGGACGATCGGCCGGCGGGGGAAGTTCCTGGTCCTGGACCTCGGCGGGCCCCGCGTGCTCGTCCACCTGGCCCAGGGCGGGAGGGTGGAGGTGGAGGACCCGCCCCGGGCGACCAGGCCGCGGGGCGCGCTCGTGCGGTTCGGGTTCCGCGGGCGGCCATCGCTCCTGGTACGGGAGTTCGGCACGGAGCGGCGGGCGGGGTGGTGGGTGCTCGCCGCGGGCGACGAGGGTCCGCTCGCCGGGCTCGGGCCGGAGCCGTTCGACGACGCCTTCGCGGCCCTGGTGCTCGGGGGCGCGGACGGTCGGCGGGTCCACACGATCCTCCGGGACCAGCGGACCGTGGCCGGGATCGGTCGGGGCTACGCCGACGACATCCTGCACCGGGCCCGCCTGTCGCCCTTCGCGACCCTCGCGGCGCTCGACCCCCGGCAGCGGGAGGGGCTCCTCGCGGCCGTCCGTTCCGTCCTGGCCGAGGCCCTCGAGGGCGAACGGGCCCGGACCGGGGGCCTCCCGCCGAAGCTCGGGGAGCGGTTCGCCGTGCACGGCCGGTACGGCCACCCCTGCCCGCGGTGCGGCGACGACCTCCGGCGGGTCTCCTACGAGGCCTACGAGCTCACGTACTGCCCCCGCTGCCAGACCGGAGGCAAGGTGCTCGCGGACCGCCGGTTCTCACGGCTCGTCCGCTGACGGTCTCGGGCGGGCCGTGGGAGCGCGGGGGCGGGGATCGCGCCCGCCCCCGCGTTCGGAGCTCAGGTCTCGGCGTCGACCCTCACCGCGAGGTCCCGGGACGCCCCGGCACCCGCCCCCGGGCGGACGTCGAGGAGGACCCAGTAGGCGTCCCCCTCCCGCCACATGCAGATGCCGGCCGCCATCGAGGACCCCGACGCGCACACGTAGCGCACCCCGTCGACGGTCCGCCCCTCGACCGAGCCCGGATCCAGTCCGGTCGGGCTGGTGCCCGCGAACCCCTGTGCGAACCGCTGGAACGCGCTGTCGAGCGGGGTCCCCGAGGGATCGTGGAACCAGGCGACGGCGAACGACGGGACACCGCCCTGTCCGTAGAACGCCATGTCGCCCTCCATCCCGCCCTCCGCGAGCTCCGACCGGAACGCCCGGATGCCGATCTCGATCTGCGGACCCCCCATCCTCGGCGCCCCGGCCAGCTGCCCGGGGAGCTCCGGCGAGCGGTCGGCGAGCAGCCGGTAGCCGAGGAACCCGCCGGCGAGGACGACGAGGGCGACGGCGGCGACCGCCGTCGCCCGCCGCCCGCCGCGCGCGGCCGGTGCGGGGACCGGGAGGTCGAGCGGCGCCGACGCCTCAAGGACCGGACCGAAGCCGAGACGAGCCGCCTCGTCCACCCCGGCGGAGGAGGCCGCCGGTCCCTCGGCCCCGGGGAAGGTTGCCGTCCCCATGGCATGCTCCTCTCCGGCCCGCGGAGCGCGGGCCTCTGGTGCTGGTCCTCGAGGTTTCGGCCGACCGGGGGCCGGGCTTGAGGGCGCCGGGGAGCTCGCGGAGGCGGTGTGGCTCCCGCCCGGGCACGGGGCGCCCGGCGGGCCCCGCGCCCGGCCGCCGCCCTCCTGGGGCCGGGCGGACCCCGGGTATCCTGACCGCGCCCGGCCCGCGCCGGGCCCGGTTCGTTGCTCGAGCTCCGGGACCTCGCCCGCCGGTTCGGCGACGTCGTCGCCCTCGACGGCGTCTCGTTCGCCGTGGCCCCGGGGGAGCTGGTCGGGTTCGTGGGGCCGAACGGCGCGGGGAAGACCACCGCGATGCGCATCGCGCTCGGCGTGCTCGCCCCGGACCGGGGCGAGGTCCTGTGGCGGGGCCGTCCCGCCGACCCCGCCGCCCGCCGCCGCTTCGGCTACATGCCCGAGGAGCGCGGCCTCTACCCCAAGATGCGGGTCCTCGACCAGCTCGTCTACCTCGGCCGCCTCCACGGGATGAGCCCCGAGGCGGCCCGGGCATCGGCCCTCCGGTGCCTGGAGACGCTCGGGGTCGCCGACCGGTCCCGCGACCGGGTCGAGCAGCTCTCCCTCGGGAACCAGCAGCGGGTCCAGCTGGCCGCCGCCCTGGTCCACGAGCCCGAGCTGCTCGTGCTGGACGAGCCGTTCACCGGGCTCGACCCGGTGGGGGTGGACGTCCTGGCCGGGGTGCTCCGGGCGCGGGTGGCCGCCGGCGCCGCCGTCCTCTTCTCGAGCCACCAGCTCGAGCTCGTCGAGCGCCTCTGCGGGTCCGTGGTGCTGATCCACCGGGGGCGCATCGTGGCGGCCGGACGGATCGACGAGCTTCGCGCGGCGAGCGGCCGGCGGCTGGTCCGGGTGGAGGTGGCCGGCGCCGCCCGGGGGTGGGCCGCCGCCCTCCCCGGGGCACGCGTCGTGGAGGACCGTCGCGACGGCCTGGTGCTGGAGCTGGCGCCCGGCGAGAGCCCCGCCCGGGTCCTGGACGCGGCGCGGGCCGCCGGGGAGGTCCTCCGCTTCTCGGTGGAGCGACCGACCCTGGCCGAGATCTTCCGGGAGGCGGTGCGCGGGTGAGACGGGGACGGGCCCCGCTGCTCGTGGCGCGCCGGGAGTTCGTGGAGCGCGTCCGGGACCGGAGCTTCGTGGTCTCGACCGCGCTCACGCTCGTGATCCTGGTCGGGGTGATCGTCGCTGGAGCCCTGCTCCGGCGGGGCGGCGGCTTCGACCTGGGGGTCGTGGGGGAGGCGGCGCGCGGGCCGGCGGAGGTCGCCCGGGCCGCCGCCGCCACCCAGGGCGTCGCGGTCCGCCTGGTCCCTTACGCCGGGCTCGAGGAGGGCGTCCGCGGCCTGGAGCGCGGGGAGGTCGACGCGCTGCTCGTCGAGGCCGAGCGGATCGTGGTCCGCTCGGCGGCCCCGGGGCCGCTGCTCCAGCTGCTCCAGGCCGCGGTGCAGGTCGGGAGGCTCCGGGAGGCGCTGGTGGACGCGGGGCTCGGCCCGGAGCGGGTGGCCGAGGTCCTCGCGCCGCGACCGATCCCGGTCGAGGCGCTCGAGCCCCCCGCGCCCGGCCGGGAGCAGGACCGCACCGTCACCTTCGTCGCGGTCCTCCTGCTCTACGGCCAGCTCTTCGGGTACGGCGTCTGGGTCGCCACCGGGGTGGTCGAGGAGAAGTCCTCCCGGGTCGTGGAGCTCCTCCTCTCGGCGGTCCGCCCTCGCCAGCTCCTGCTGGGGAAGATCCTCGGGCTCGGCCTGCTGGGGCTGTTCCAGCTCTCGATCATCGGGACCGTGGGGCTCACCGCCGCGCTCGTGGCGGGGGTGGTGCACGTGCCGGCGAGCGCCGTGGGCGCGATCGGCCTGGTCCTCGTGTGGTTCGTCCTCGGGTTCGCGTTCTACAGCGGGCTGTTCGCCTGCGCCGGGGCCACCGTCTCCCGCCAGGAGGAGCTGCAGAACGCGCTGCTCCCGCTCCAGCTCCTCGTGCTCGGCTCGTTCGTGATCGCCCTCCAGGCCCTGGAGGACCCGGGCTCGACGCTCGCCCGGGTGGCCTCCTTCGTCCCGCCCACCGCCCCCCTCGCGATGCCGCCGCGGCTCGTGGCCGGGGACGCCGGCCCCCTCGAGGCCGCCGCCTCCGTCGCGCTCGCGGTGGCGGGGACCGCGGCCCTGGTCCCGGCGGCGGCCCGGATCTACGCGGGGGCCATCCTCCGGATCGGGGCCCGGGTCCGGCTCCGGGAGGCCTGGCGGGCGGAGGAGCGGCGGGCCTGAGCTGGGCGCCCGGGCCCGGGTCAGAGGAGCGACGGCTGGCCGCGGGGCGCCCGGGGCCTGCCCCGGGCGGGCCGCTCCGCGGGGTGCTCGACCAGGGCGATCACCCGGGAGGCCATGAAGCGACCGGTGCGGACCGGTTGGCCCGTCCGGGTGACCTCCGAGACCTCCACCACGCCGCGGGAGGTCGTCACCTCCACGCGGCGGCCGGCCCGGGTCGCCGCGATCTCGAAGGTCTGCGCCCCGGCGCCGGTGTCGACCACGACCTCCACCCGGTCTCCCCGCACGGCCGCATCCTACGCCGCGGGCCGGGGACGCGCGGGAGGGCCGCGGGCGGCGTCAGCCGCCGAGCTCGCGTCGGAGCGCCGGGAGCGGCAGGGAGCCCAGGGCGAGCAGGCGGTCGTGGAAGGCGCGGAGCGAGAACCCGGCCCCCTCCCTCGCCGCGGCCTCGGCCCGGAGGCGCTGGATCTCGAGCATGCCGACCATGTACGAGAGGGCCTGGCCGGGGAGCGCGACGTACCGGTCGGTCTCGATCACCGCGTCGACGTGGGGGACCCCGGCCTCCTCGAGGACGGCGATCGACCGCTCGCGGGGCCACCCGAGCGCGTGGATCCCGGTGTCGACCACGAGCCGTGCCGCGCGGTGCGCCTGGGCGTCGAGCATCCCCAGGCGCTCCCAGTCGTCCGCGAACAGCCCCATCTCGTCGGCGAGCCGCTCGGCGTAGAGCCCCCACCCCTCGACGAAGGAGCTCCCGGCGAGCGCGCTCCCGAACCGGCGGAGCGCGGGACGGTCCGGGAGCTCCTGCTCGAGGGAGAGCTGCAGGTGATGGCCGGGGTTGGCCTCGTGGAACGTGGTGGTCGCGAGGTGGTGGAGGGGGCGTGCCGGGAGGTCGTGGGCGTTCACGTAGTAGATCCCCGGCCGGCCCCCGTCCTCGGAGGGGGGCTGGTAGAAGGCGAACGGCATATCGGCCTCCCGGAACTCCTCGACCAGCCGCACCTCGCAGTTGGCCCGCGGCAGCCTGCCGAAGGACGCCGGCGCGGCCTCCCAACCCCGCCGGACCTGGTCCTCGGCCAGGCGGAGGAGCTCCTCCCGGGAGCGGGCGGTGTTCGCCCCGCTCGCCTGGTGGGCGGCGACGGCCTCGGCCGCGCTCCCGAACCCCAGGCTCGCCGCCACGGCCCGCCGCTCCTCCTGGATCTTCCCGAGCTCCCGGACCCCGAGCTCGTGCACCTCCCGGGGGTCGAGGGGGAGCGTGGTCCAGGCGAGGATCTGGCCGGCGTACATCGCCTCGCCGTCGGGGAGCGCGGAGAGCCCGACCGTGTCGCGGGCCCGTGGGAGGTAGTCCCGGAGCGTCGCGAGGTAGGCCTCGAAGGCGGGGAGCACGGCCTCCCGGAGGACGTCCGCGACCCGGGACCGGCCGAGGGCGTCGGCCTCGGGCACCGGCCGGATGGCCGGGGAGTCCTCGGGGGGGAGGGACAGCAGCCGCTCCACCTGGGCCGCCGCCCGCTCCACCACCACGCGGGGGGCGACCTGCCCCTCGCGGAGCCCGTCCAGCGCCACCCGCCCGCAGGCCTCGAGGTAGGCCGGGACCGCCCGGAGGCGTGCGAGGTAGCGGTCGAGGCGCTCCGGGGTGTCGGCGCGCTGGAGGCTCCCGAGCTCGGCCAGGAGCTGGGCCGGCCCCCACAGGTGCGAGACGGCCCGGAGGCGGTCGAACCGGTGGGAGATCTCGACCAGCTCGCGCCGCGCGATCGCCTCGAGCACGTCGAGCGTGGTCCGGAGCACCACGTCGAGCCGCTCCCGGTCCGGGATCCGGGCGGCGTCGCGGAGGGCGGCCTCGTGGACCGCCCGGCGGCGGGCGACGCCCTCGTCGCTCGGGTCCGGGAGCCGGTCGTCGAACCGCTCGTCGCCGACCTGGGTCGCAAGGAGCGGCTCCAGCTCGAGGAGCTGGTCCCAGTACCGGTCCGCGAGCTCGCGGACGGCCACCTCGTCGGCCTCGGCGCCCTGGCGCACGGGCGCAACCCTACCCCACGCGGCCGCGGCCGTCCCCCGGACCCCGGCTCGCCACGGCGGGCGCCCGGCGCCTAGCATGTCGGCGGCCGGAGGGCGGAGGAGGCAGCATGCTGCTCGAGGGGAAGCGCTTGTTGATCACGGGCGTGCTCACGCCGCAGAGCATCGCGTTCGCCGCGGCCCGCCTGGCCCAGGAGGAGGGCGCCGAGATCGTGCTCACGTCGTTCGGCCGCTCGCTGAGCATCACCGAGAAGAGCGCGCGCCGCCTCCCCCGACCGCCCGACGTCCTGGAGATGGACGCGACCGACCCCGACCAGGTCCAAGGCGTCGCGGCCGAGCTCGGGCGGCGGTGGGGCGGCCTGGACGGGGTGCTCCACGCGATCGCCTACGCCCCGCCGGACGCCCTCGGGGGCAACTTCCTGCGGACGCCCTGGGAGAGCGTGGCGGTCGCGTTCCGCACCAGCGCCTACTCGCTCAAGGAGATCGCGACGGCCCTGCTCCCGCTGTTGGAGGGACGGGGCGCCTCCATCGTGTCGCTCGACTTCGACGCCTCGGTGGCCTGGCCCATCTACGACTGGATGGGCGTGTGCAAGGCGGGGCTCGAGGCCGTCACCCGCTACCTGGCCCGGGACCTCGGCCCGCGGGGGATCCGCGTGAACTGCGTCTCTGCCGGGCCGCTCCGCACCGTCGCGGCGAAGGGGATCCCGGGTTTCGACGCGCTCGCCGACGGTTGGGCGTCGCGGGCCCCGCTCGGGTGGGATCCGACGGACCCCACCCCGGTCGCGCGGGCCATCGCGTTCCTGCTCTCGGACTGGTCCGCGGGGATCACCGGCGAGATCGTCCACGTCGACGGGGGGTACCACGCGATGGGGGCCGACCTGGGGGCCGCGGCCGCGGAGGGGTGAGGCCGGCCCGCCGTATGCTCGCTCCGTGCGAACCGAGGTGCGGCTCACGAAGTACAGCCACGGCGCCGGTTGAGCGTGCAAGCTCGGTCCTCGTGACCTGGCCCAGGTGCTGGGCCTGCTCGGGACCCCGGCGATGCCGGAGGAGGTGCTGGTCTCCCTCGAGACCGGCGACGACGCCGCCGCGTACGCGCTCGACGAGCGGCGGGCGCTGCTCGCGACGGTCGACTTCTTCACGCCCATCGTCGACGACCCCTACGAGTGGGGGCGGATCGCCGCCGCGAACGCCACGAGCGACGTCTACGCGATGGGCGGCGAGCCGGCCCTGGCGCTGAACCTGGTCTCCTGGCCCGTCGAGGAGCTCCCGCTCGCGCTCCTCGGCGAGGTGCTCCGCGGGGGGGCCGACGTGGCGCGGGAGGCGGGGGCGGTGGTGGTCGGGGGCCACTCGATCACCGACCCCGAGCCCAAGTACGGGATGGTCGTCCTCGGTTTCGCGCCGCGGGACCGGCTGGTGCGGAACTCCACCGCGCCGGCGGGGGCCCGCCTGTTCCTCACGAAGCCCGTGGGCACCGGGATCGTCTCGACCGCGATCAAGGCGGGGAAGGCGACCCCCGAGCAGGTCCGGGCGGCGGTGGAGGCGATGGTGGCCCTGAACGCCGCGGCCGCCCGGGCCATGGTCGCCGCGGGGGCCGAGGCCGCGACCGACGTCACGGGGTTCGGGCTCCTCGGGCACCTCCACGCGATGCTCCGGGCCTCGGGCGTCGCGGCCCGGATCGACGCCTCCGCCGTACCCCTCCTGCCGGGCGTCCTCGACCTGGCCAGGGCGGGCGTCGTCCCGGGGGGCACCCGCCGCAACCACGCCTTCGTCCGCGCCGAGGTGGCCTGGGGCGACCTCACCGAGCCCGAACGGCTCGTCCTGGCCGACGCCCAGACCTCGGGGGGGCTCCTCGTGGCGGCGACCGACGGGGACCGCCTGGCCCGGGAGTTCGATGCCCGGGGAACATCCTGGTGGGAGGTGGGCGTTACCCTCCCCGGGGCCCCCGGGCGCATCGAGGTCGTCGGCCGGCTGCGCGGCTGAACGGGAGGCCCCGCGGGGGCGGGGAACCGCACCGCGCTGATAGACTTCGTTGCACGTGCAGATGGTGGAGCTGGACGGCGTCCTCTTCAAGGAGATCGTGGAACACGGCCTCCGGGGGTTCCCGAACGAGGCCTGCGGGCTCCTGGCCGGCAGGGACGGGCAGGCCGTGCGCTTCTACCCGATGCGCAACGCCGACGCGAGCCCGGTGACCTACCGCCTCGACCCCAGGGAGCAGCTGCGGGTGTTCGACGAGCTCGAGCGGGAGGGGCTGCAGCTCTTCGGGATCGTCCACAGCCACACCCACAGCGAGCCCTACCCCTCCGAGACCGACCGCCGGCAGGCGTTCTACCCCGAGAGCCTGTACCTCATCCTGGGCCTCGCCGACCGCGAGCGCCCGGTGCTCCGGGCCTTCCGGATCGTGGAGGGCGAGGTCACCGAGGAGGAGCTGAGGATCGTATGAGCGCGCCCTTCACCGAGGAGCAGGTCCAGCGCTACGCGCGCCACATCATCCTGCCCTACATCGGCGGGGCGGGGCAGCGGAAGCTGCTCGAGGCGAGCGTGCTCTGCATCGGGGCCGGCGGGCTCGGCTCCCCGGTCGCGATGTACCTGGCGGCCGCCGGCGTGGGGCGCCTGGGGATCCTCGACTTCGACCGCGTGGACCTCACGAACCTCCAGCGGCAGATCATCCACGGGACGAGGGACGTGGGCCGGTCGAAGGTGGACTCGGCGGTGGACCGCCTGCGGGACATCAACCCCACGATCGAGATCGTCGCCTACGACACGCTGCTCACGTCGGAGAACGCCTTCGAGATCCTCCAGCCGTGGGACGTGATCGTCGACGGGACCGACAACTTCCCCGTCCGTTACCTCGTGAACGACGCGACCCAGATCCTCGGCAAGCCCCTCGTCTACGGCTCGATCTACCAGTTCGAGGGGCAGGCCACGGTGTTCATGCCGGGTCCCGACACGCCCTGCTACCGCTGCCTGTTCCCCCAGCCGCCGCCGCCCGGCACGGTGCCCTCCTGCGCCGAGGGCGGGGTGTTCGGCGTGCTGCCGGGCATCATCGGGTCGATCCAGGCCACCGAGGCGATCAAGCTGATCACGGGGATCGGGGAGCCCCTCGTGGGGCGGCTGCTCCTGTTCGACGCGCTCGCGATGGACTTCACGACCGTGAAGCTCCGGTGGGACGCGGACTGCCCGGTGTGCGGGAAGGAGCCGTCGATCACCGAGCTGATCGACTACGAGCGGTTCTGCGGGGTCCCGGCCCGGCCGGACCCGGAGGCCTAGCGAGGAGGACGTCCAGGGCGATGGCGGTGCGCGTGAAGCTCCCGACGATCCTGCGGAAGCACGCCGGCGGCGAGGCCCAGGTCGAGGCCGAGGGCACGACCCTCCGCGAGGTGCTCAAGGACCTCGAATCGCGCTACCCGGGGATCACGCGCAACGTCCTCACCGACGACGGCGGCCTCCACCGCTTCATCAACGTCTACCTGAACGACGAGGACGTCCGCTACCTCGGGTCGCTCGAGACCGCGGTCCGGGACGGCGACACCGTCTCGATCCTCCCCGCCGTGGCCGGCGGGTAGGTCGGCCGCCGCGGGCCTCTCGGTCGACACCCGCGTTTGACCGTCCACGCCCGGGCGGGGATGATGCCGCCCGCAACCCGGGCCGCGATCCCCGACCAGGAAGGAGACCGCCGTGAGGCTCCGGCACGTCCTCGCGCTCACCGCCGCGCTCGCGCTCGTCCTCCCCGCATCGCCCGGGGCCGGGGCGCGGGAGGCGCACCGGCCCCGCCCCCGCGGCGGCCTCCCTCGGGGCTTCGTCCCGGCGGTCGCGCGGAAGGACCGCGTGGGCAGGTACTTCGTCGTGCTGCGCGACGGGTCCCTCGCCGAGCGCCTGTCCCACCTGCCCGGCGGGGCCCGGGGGGCGTCGGCGGCCGAGCAGCGGGCCGGGCTCCGTGCGGTCCTGGCGGGCCAGGAGGACGCGATCCGGGCGGCCGAGGCGGCCGGCGGGAGGATCCTGTACCGGTACGCCCGCGTCGTGAACGGCTTCTCGGTCCGGCTCGACGCCCGGGCGGCGGCCTCGCTCGCCGCCCACCCCGACGTCCGGCTGGTGGAACCGGTCGGGATCGTCGCCCGGACCAACGAGACGAGCGTGCCCTTCATCGGCGCGCCGAAGGTCTGGCGGCGGCTCGGCGCCCAGGGCCGCGGCATGACCGTGGCCGTCGTCGACACCGGGGTCGACTACACGCACGCGGCGTTCGGGGGCGAGGGCACCGCGGACGCGTACCGGTCGAACGACCCCACCGTGCTCGAGCCCGGGACCTTCCCCACGCGCAAGGTGATCGGCGGCTACGACTTCGTGGGGGAGGACTACGACGTCCTGGACGACGACCCCTCGAACGACACCCCGGTCCCCGACCCGGACCCGCTGGACGAGGACGGGCACGGCTCCCACACCGCGGGGACCTGCTGCGGGCGAGGCGTGCCGGGGAGCGTCGGCCGCGGCGTGGCTCCCAGGGCCAGGATCCTGGCGGTGAAGGTGTGGGACGAGGGGAACTCCACGGCCGACGTGCTCGTCGCGGGCTACGAGTTCGCGGTCGACCCGAACGGCGACGGTCGCCTGGGGGACGGCGCCGACGTCCTCTCGTTCTCGGGCGGCGTCAGCTACGGCGCCGCGTCGTCCACCGAGGCCATCGCGGCCCAGGGCGTGGTGGACCTCGGGGTGGTGTTCGTGGCCTCGGCGGGCAACGAGGGCAACCAGCCGCTCGGCGGGTCCGCCTACGTGCTCGGCACCCCCGCCTCGGCGCCGGGCGTGATCGCGGTCGCCGCCTCGATCGACCGGTTCGTGGCCCAGACGATGGCCGTGGACGAGCCCGCCGGGTTCCGCTTCCCCGAAGGCGGGATCGTCGTGCACCAGGACTGGTCGGCCCCGATCGACGCGGACCTCTCCGGCGAGCTGTTCGACGCCCGCGAGGTGGCCCCGCCCTCGGATCCGAGCGGGGAGCCGTCGCCCGCCGATGCCCCGCTCTGCGGCGCCACGCCCCAGGGCAGCCCGTTCGAGGGGAAGGTCGTGCTGGTGTTCAAGGGCTCGACGGGGGAAGGGGACTGCTCGGGGAGCGAGAAGGTGTTCCGGGCCCAGGAGGCCGGCGCCGTCGCGGTCGTGCTGTGGTCGGGCTTCGGCGGGCTCCCCTTCGGCCTCGGGCCCGGCGACTTCGCGGACCTGGTCGCGATCCCCGCGGTGATGGTCTCCGGTCCGGACGGCGCGGCCCTCGCCACCCTGGCCTCGCCGGATGCGCCTTCCTCCTACAACGCGCAGCTCGTCCGGATCACGATCGACGCCGAGGGGTCCGTGATCCCCGGCTTCGAGGACCGGCTCACCGACTTCACCTCCGAGGGGCCGGCGCGGATCACGCACGCGTTGAAGCCGGACGTGTCCGCGCCCGGGGCCGACATCCGTTCGGCCGCGGTGGGCACCGGCGACCAGGGGATCCTGCTGTCGGGCACCTCGATGGCCGCCCCGCACGTCTCCGGGGTCGCCGCCCTCCTCCGCGAGCTCCACCCGGGATGGACGCCGGCGCGGGTGAAGGCCGCGATCATGAACCAGGCCACCCAGGAGGTGGCCGACAACAACGGCGACGCGCCGGTCTCGGCCACGATCATGGGCGCCGGTCGGGTCCAGGCCTACGAGTCCGCCCGGGCCGTGTCCCTCGCCACCCCGGGCAGCCTGTCGTTCGGGCTGCGCGCCGAGACCCGGCCCAGGTCGCTGGTCCGGGCGATCAGGGTGTGGAACCTGGACGGCGTGACGCACGGGTACACCGTGCGAGCGCGAGGCCGCTACAGCGATCTCGATCCGGACGTGGCGACGGCCACCGTGTCGCTCGACGGGCGCTCCTTCGGCGCGAGCCGGAACTTCACGCTCGGACCCGGCCGGAGCCGTCGGGTGTGGGTGCGGCTATCCGTGGACCCGGACCGCATCTCCCGGGCCGAGCAGATGCTCGGGTGGTACTACTTCCTCGCGAACGCCGACGGGAACGTGGAGATCCGCCAGCGCGGCCCCGGCCGCGACGACACCCTGCACGTCCCCTGGCACGTGGTCCCGCTCGCGGCCTCCGCCAACGCGATGTCGCGGGACGCGCTCGACCTCGCCGATGGCCGGGGTGCGATGCGGCTCCTCGACCCGCCCTCGGCCGGCGCGCCCGCCGCGGACCTCTACCTCCTGGGGGCGACCGACGGGCGGGACGGCGGCGGCGAGGAAGACGTCGCGGCGATCGGCGCTCGCTCGTTCACGGGTCCGTCGATCGACGGCGTGCCGGAGGGGGTCCCGGCGGGGACGGACCCGCTCGTCGGGCTCACCTGGCTCGGGTTCCTCACCGACGCCGACGAGCCCACGGAGCCGGTCGAGTTCGGCGTCGCGTTCCGCAGCGTGCACGACACGACCGAGACGCTCGAGGTCGACGTGCTCGTGGACCTCGGAGCCGACGGCGTCTTCGCCGACCCCGAGCTCGGGGCCGACGTGCTGGTGGTGAAGCTCCCGGCGGTGGGCGGGGAGGTGTGCGTCTACGACCTGTCCCTCCCGGACCCGTTCGACGCGTGCGCCGCCCGGTACTTCCCGGACTACACGAACTACGAGGGCGGCGTGGTGGGGATCGCGGTGGACGCGCGGGCCATCGGGCTCTCCGACGCTGAGGCCATCCTCTCCTACCAGGTCGTGGCCTGCACCGGGGTCTTCGCCGGCGACGTGCCCCAGCAGGTCTGCGACGTGGCGGGCGAGCTCGACCCCGAGACCGGTACCTACGGGCCGCGGCTGGACGCCACCGACCCCGCGCTCCGGATCTCGCCGCTCGTCTGCCGGGGCTTCTTCGGCGGACGGCGCTGCGACCCGGTCCGGGTGTCGGTGGGCTCGGCCGCGCCGGGCGACGACCCCGGGATCCTCGCGGTGTTCCCGAACAACGCGCCCGACCGGGCCTGGCAGGTGGTGCGGACGACGACGTGAACGTCCTTCCGGTCGGAAGAACCGGCCGGGTTCGGGGCGGCGGCCTGGGATAATCGCTCCGTGCGCTTCGACGACATCCTCGACGCCATCGGGAACACGCCGCTCGTCGCCCTGCCCCGGATGAGCCCCAACCCCGGCGTGCGGCTGTGGGCGAAGCTCGAGGGGCAGAACCCCACCGGCTCGCTCAAGGACCGGATCGCGAAGGCGATGATCGAGGCAGCCGAGGCCTCGGGCGAGCTCACCCCGGGCAGGACGATCCTCGAGCCGACGTCGGGGAACACCGGGATCGCCCTGGCCCTGGTCGCCCGGCGGAAGGGGTACCGGCTCACGGTCGTGATCCCGGACAACGCGAGCGAGGAGCGGGTCCGCCTCCTCGAGCTGTTCGGGGCCGAGATCGTGTTCTCGCCGGGGGAGAAGGGGACCAACGGCTCGATCGAGGTGGCACGCGCCATGGCCCGGGACCCCCGCTACTACATGCCGTTCCAGTACGGGAACCCGGCCAACCCGCGCGCCCACTACGAGGGGACGGGGGCGGAGATCCTGCGCGACCTCCCCGAGGTGACGCACTTCGTGGCCGGCCTGGGGACGGGGGGGACCCTCACCGGGGTGGGCCGGCGCCTCAAGGAGCACGACCCGCGGATCCAGGTGATCGCCGCCGAGCCCGAGCTGGGCGAGCTCGTCTACGGGCTCCGGTCGCTCGAGGAGGGCTTCATCCCGCCCATCCTCGACGAGTCGGTCCTCGACCGGAAGTTCCTCGTGGGGTCCTCCGAGGCCCTCCGCGCGACCCGCGAGCTCAACGAGCGCGAGGGGATCTTCGCCGGGATCTCCTCGGGTGCCGTGGTGCACGTGGCCCAGCGGGTCGCGTCCGAGATCGATCGGGGCGAGATCGTCTGCCTCCTCGCCGACGGGGGGTGGAAGTACCTCTCGACCGAGGCCTGGTCCGCCGACCTCGAACGGGCGGAGAAGTCCGTCGCGGAGACCCTGTGGTGGTAGCGCGTGGCCGATAGCCGCCCCATCGGGATCTTCGACTCGGGGGTCGGGGGGCTCACCGTGGCCCGGGCCGTCCTCGACCTCCTCCCCCAGGAGCCCGTCGTCTACCTGGGGGACGGGGCCCGGTTCCCCTACGGGCCGCGGCCGCTCGAGGAGATCCGGCGGTTCGCGGTGGAGATCGCCGAGGACCTGGTCCGCCGGGACGTGAAGATGATCGTGGTGGCCTGCAACTCGGTCGAGGTGGCGGCGATCTCGGAGGTCACCGACGCCGCCGGGGTGCCGGTGATCGGGGTGATCGACCCGGGGACGCGCGCGGCGGTCCGGGCCACGCGGAACGGCAGGATCGGGATGATCGGGACCGAGGCGACGGTGGCGAGCGGAGCCTACGAGCGCGCGGTGGCCGCGACCGGGGCCCGGGTCGAGCTGTTCACCCGGGCCTGTCCCGCGTTCGTGGAGCACGTCGAGCGGGGGGACACCTCGAGCGAGGAGCTCCTCGCGCTGGCCCGGGGCTACCTCGAACCGCTCCGCGAGGCCGGGGTGGACACGCTGATCCTGGGCTGCACCCACTACCCGCTGCTCTCCGGGCTGATCTCCTACGTGATGGGCGACGGGGTCGTCCTGATCTCCTCGGCCGAGGAGACGGCGAAGGACGTGTACGCGACGCTCCTCCGCGAGGGGCTCCGGCGGGAGGACCCCGGACCCCCGACCCACGAGTGGCTCACGACCGGTGACCCCGAGGCGTTCCGGCGCCTGGTCCGGCGGTTCCTCGGGCCCGACGTGCACGACGTCCGCGTGGCCCGGGCGGTCCCCGTGGGAGGTGGCGCGTGGAGCTGATCGCGCTCGGCGTGGGCGGGTCGTGGTCCTCGCGGGGCGGGGGGACCAGCGGCTACCTCCTCCGGGCCGACGGGTTCAACCTCCTCGTCGACCTGGGCAGCGGGACCCTCGGCCGCCTGCAGGAGGTCGTCCCGGTCTCGGAGGTGCACGCCGTGCTCGTGACCCACGCCCACCCCGACCACTTCGTCGACCTCTACCCGCTGTTCTACGCCCGCTTCTACGGGGAGCTGGGGCCGCCCGGGCTCCCCCTCCACGTCCCGACCGGGCTGTTCGACCTCGCCGCGGCGCTGGTCTCGCGGGAGAGCCGGGAGGGGATGGCGGTCGCCTTCGACGTCCGCGAGTTCGCCCCCGGGGAGGCCTTCGAGGTCGGCCCGTTCCGGGTGAAGAGCGAGCAGATGGAGCACCTCGGGATCCCCGCGGCCGGGTTCCGGCTCGAGGCCGACGGCGGCGTGCTCGCCTACTCCGGGGACACGGGGCCCACGCCCGCGCTGGTACGGCTCGCCTCCGGCGCCGACGTGCTGCTCTCCGAGGCGACCTGGCAGGACGACGACGACCTCAAGCCCTTCCACCTCTCGGCCCGCCAGGCGGGGGAGCACGCGCGGGAGGCGGGGGTCGGGCGGCTCGTCCTGACCCACATCTGGCCGACCCACGACCCCGAGCGGTCCCGGGCGCAGGCGGCGGAGGCCTACGCCGGCCCGATCGACGTGGCCGTCGAGGGGATGCGGCTCGAGATCTGACGGATGGGGCGACCCGACGGCCGCGGGCCCGCCGAGCTCCGCCCGGTGCGGATCGAGCTGGGCTACCAGGGATGGGCCGAGGGCTCGGTGCTGTTCGAGATGGGTCGCACGCGGGTGCTGGCGGCGGCGAGCTACGACCCGCACCCTCCCCGGTTCCTCCAGGGGACCGGCCGCGGGTGGGTGACGGCCGAGTACTCGATGCTCCCGCGGGCCACGGTGGAGCGCACCCCGCGGGAGGTGGCGAGGGGGCGGCCCTCGGGCAGGACCCACGAGATCCAGCGGCTGATCGGTCGTTCGCTCCGGGCCGTCACCGACCTCGGGCGCCTGGGGGAGGCCACGATCTGGATCGACTGCGACGTGCTCCAGGCCGACGCCGGCACCCGGACCGCGTCGATCACGGCCGGCTACCTGGCCCTGGCCCTGGCCTGCCGGACGCTCCGCGAGCGCGGCGTGCTCGCGGAGGATCCGCTCCGCGACTCGGTCGCCGCGGTGTCGGTGGGGATCGTGGACGGCGAACCGCGCCTGGACCTCTCCTACGAGGAGGACGCCGTCGCCGAGGTGGACCTGAACGTCGTGATGACGGGGTCCGGACGGCTCGTGGAGGTCCAGGGGACGGCCGAGGGCGAGCCGTTCACCCGGGCCGAGCTCGACGCGCTCGTGGACCTCGCCGAGGTCGGGACCCGGCGGCTGGCCGAGATCCAGCGCGAGGCGCTCCGTGGCTGAGATGGGGTTCCCCGAGGTGCTCGCGGTCGCCTCGCGGAACCCCGGGAAGCTCCGCGAGATCCTCCGGATCTGCGCGGACTGGCCGGTCCGCTGGCTGACCCCCGACCGCGACCCCGGCCCCTGGCCGGAGGTGCGCGAGGACGGCCGGACCTACCTCGAGAACGCCCGCCGGAAGGCCCGGGCCACGGCCGAGGCCCTCGGCGTGGCGGCCCTGGCCGACGACTCCGGGATCGAGGTCGACGCGCTGGGCGGGGCCCCCGGGCCGCGGTCCGCCCGCTACGCCGGTGAGGGCGCGAGCGACGAGGAGAACCTCCGCCAGCTGATCCGCGCGGTGGCCGGGGTGCCGCCGGGCGGGCGGACCGCCCGGTACCGCTGCGTGGCCCTCGTGGCATGGCCCGACGGGCGGGAGGTCTGGGCGGAGGGGGTCTGCGAGGGGACGCTCGTCACGCGGCCCCGCGGGTCGCGGGGGTTCGGCTACGACCCGATCTTCGTGCCCGCCGGGTGGGAGGCCACGATGGCCGAGCTCACCGACGAGGAGAAGGATCGGGTGAGCCACCGGGGTCGCGCGCTCCGCGCCCTGGGCGAGCGGCTCCGGGAGGGATGAGGCGGGGCGCTCAAGGCCGGGACCGGAGGTGCCGACCCCTAGGGCCATGGAACCCCAGGGGCGCGACCCGGGGGAGGGGGGAGGGCGCCGCCCGCCCCACCCGCTGCTCTGGGCCGAGCGGTTCTTCGCGACCAGGCCGCGGTGGACCGTCCACGCCGCGGCCGGGGCGCTCTGCGCGGCGATCGCCGCCGCTGACGTCTTCACCGGGCCCGACCTCGTGTTCGCGGTCTTCTACCTCGGTCCGGTCACGATGGAGGCCTGGCACGCCGGGCGGCGGGCCGGGACCGTCGCGGCCGTCGCCACCGCCGTCGCCTGGACCGCCGCCCAGGTGGCCGCGGCCGAGCTGCCGGGCCCGTCGGTGGCGTTGTGGAACGCGCTCGTCCGCTCCGGGGTCTTCCTGATCGTGGCCACGCTCCTGGCCACGATCCGCGAGATGCTCGAGCGGGAGCGCCGGTCGGCCTCGCTGGAGCGGCGGGCGGCGGAGGGCCTCCGCGAGCTGAACGCGCTCAAGGACACGCTCCTGCGGGCCGTCTCCCACGACCTGAAGGGCCCGATCACGGCCGTGCTCGGCTCGGCCCAGACCCTCCGCCGGCGCCGGGCCCTGGGGCTCACCGCCGAGCAGGAGGACTCGCTCCTCGAGGCGATCGAGCTGAGCGCGCGGAAGCTCGACCGGCTGGTGGACGACCTGCTGGACCTCGACCGCCTGGAGCGGGGGCTCCTCGAGCCCGAGCGGGTCCCCACCGACCTCGGACGGCTCGCCGAGGCCGTGGTGGCGGAGGCCGCGGAGCTCGGGCCGCGCCCCGTCGAGGTGGTCTCCGACGGCACGGTCGCGCTCCTCGACCGCGGGCTCGCCGAGCGGATCGTGGACAACCTCGTGCGGAACGCGGCCCGGCACACGCCGCCGGGCACCCCCGTCCGCGTGTTCGTCGCTCGGTCGGCGGAGCCCGAGGGGGTGCTGCTCACGGTGGAGGACGAAGGGCCGGGGGTCCCCGATCCGCTCAAGGCCGCCGTCTTCGAGCCGTTCCGGCGGGGGGACACCCTCGCCGCAGGCGCCGGGATCGGGCTGTCGCTCGTGGGTAGGTTCGCGGAGCTGCACGGCGGCCGGGCCTGGATCGAGGACCGGCCCGGGGGCGGCGCCCGCTTCCGCGTGCTCCTCCCGGGCCGCGTGGTGGCGGACGGGGCCGCGGACCGCTCCGAGGAGCCCCGCGCGGCCTCGGGCTGAGGTCGGCGAACGACCGTTCGAGGATGCGGGAACGAGGGGGCGGCGTCTGCTAGGGTCTGGCGCCGGTGCTTGGCCCCTCCACCAAGCGACGCGTCGCCTTCCCCCTGGTCGTGCTGCTCGCCGGCGCGCTCGTGCTGGGCGCGCCGCGGCCGCCGCGGGCCGGGGCTGCGACCCTGCGGACCCGGCTCCTGGTCCTGATCAACCGGGCCCGGGAGAACCACGGGGTGCGACCGCTTCGGCTCTCCGAGCGTCTCTCCGACGACGCCGAGCGGCACACGAGGGCGATGATCCGCCGCGACCGGCTGTTCCACACCGAGGACCTCTCGAGCGTGCTCCGGCCCTACCGATGGCGGGTCTCGGGGGAGGTCGTGGGGTGCGCGCTCCGGCTGCGCCGGCTGGTCCGGGCCTGGCTCGCGAGCCCGGACCACCGGTCGATCCTCCTCGATGCGCGCTTCCGGCGGGTCGGCCTGGGGCCGGTCGCCAGCCGGGAGGGACGGAGCTGCGGGCCCGGGCTCCGGGTCTGGGCCACCGCGATCTTCTACGGCTGAACGCGGTTCCCCTCGGACGGGGACCGTAGACTGCCGCCGTGCCGATCCGCGAGGAAGGGGGCTACCCGCGGTTCTCGCGGGAGGAGATGGACGGGCGCCGTGCGCGCCTCCTCGCGCTCGCCGAGGAACACGGGTGCGCGCACCTGGTGCTGTACGGCGCCAACCGGGCGGGGTCGGCGGTGCCGTGGCTCACGGGGTGGCCGGTCACGCGGGAGGCCCTCGTGGTGGTCACGCCAGGCGAGCGGGACGTCCTCCTCGTGCAGTTCCGTAACCACGTGCCCAACGCCCGGATCCTCGCGCCCGACGCCGACGTGCGCTGGGGCGGCCCCTCCACGGTCGGGACCGCGGCGGAGATCCTCGCGGAACGGGGGGCGGCGCGGGCCCGGGTCGGCGTCATCGGGCCCCTCGGCCGGGCGGAGCACGATGCCCTGGCAGCGGCGGTGGGAGGCCTCGTCCCGCTGGACCGGGGCTACACGCGCCTGCGGCTCGTGAAATCCCCCGAGGAACTCGGCTGGACCAGGGTCGGGGCGAACCTGACCGACCGGGCCGTGGAGGCCCTCCGGGAGCAAGCCGGGCCGGGCTGCTCGGAGCGGGACCTCTGTGCGATCGTGGAGCAGGCGTACGTCGCCGCGGGGGGCACCACCCACATCCACTACTTCGCCACGACCCCCATGGACCGCCCGGAGCGGTGCGTGCCCGCCCAGTTCCCCTCCGCTCGGACGCTCCGTCCGGGCGACGTCCTCGTCACCGAGATCAGCGCCTCGTTCTGGGACTACCCGGGACAGGCCCTCCGCACGTTCACCGTCGCCGCCGAGCCCACCCCGCTCTACCGGGACCTCCACGACGTGGCGCAGGCAGCCTTCGACGCGGTCCTCGCGAGGGTCCGGGCGGGCGTCCACGTCGCAGAGCTCGTGGAGGCCGCGTCGCTGATCGAGGAGGCGGGGTTCACCACCCTGGACGACCTCGTCCACGGCTTCGTGGGCGGCTACCTCCCCCCGGTCCTCTCCGGCCCTGGCGCCGAGCGGGTGCCCGACATGGTCCTCGAGGCGGGGATGACGATCGTGATCCAGCCGAACGTCATCACCCCCGACGCGTCCGCGGGGGTGCAGACCGGCGAGCTGGTCCTCGTCACGCCCTCCGGCGCCGAGCGGCTCCACCGTCTCCCACCGGGCCCGTTCCGGATCGGCAACGGGGACTGACGCGCCGCCTCCGCGGCCGGCCGGGGCTTCCCTTGACTCTGTCCGTCTCGTTCGGGTAAGGTCCACGGCCGACCGTCTGCGTGTCTCATGGTCTGATGGACAGACTCTCCGGGGACTTGACGCCGATCGAGCGGCGGAAGGTGTACGAGCTGGTCGCCGAGCGCCTGCTGGGCGAGATCCGCGACCAGCGGCTCCGACCCGGGGAGGCGCTCCCCACCGAGCGCGAGCTCGCCACTTCGTTCCGGGTCGGGAGGTCTTCGGTCCGGGAAGCGCTCCGGGTCCTCGAGTCCAAGGGGGTGATCCGCTCGACCGGGAGCGGCGGGTTCGTGGTGGCGACGCTCGCGAACCCCCTGAACAACTCCATCGACCTCCTGCTCGCGATGGAGGAGGTCGACGTCCCTGAGCTCTTCGAGGTCCGGAAGATCATCGAGGTGGAGATGGCCGGGCTCGCCGCCGAACGTCGCTCGGCGGAGGACCTCGCGGAGATGGAGGAAGCGCTGGAGGCGATGGAGGAGCACCTCGCCTCGGAGCAGGGCTACATCGGGGCCGACGTCCGCTTCCACCTCGCGGTCATCCGGGCGAGCGGCAACCGGATCGCGCTCCGGATGATGGAGGCGATCCGGGGGGTCCTCAGCCAGGCCTTCCGCTCCATCTTCCACATCCCGGGCAGCCCGCAGCTCTCGACCGCACAGCACCGCGAGATCTACGAGGCGATCCGGGCGGGAGACCCGGCCGCGGCCAGGGCCCGGATGCTCGCCCACCTGGTCCGGGTGGAGCGGGAGACCGCCGAGCTCCGGAACCGGACCGCGGCGGGCGAGGGGAGGGGCTGAGCAGTGGCGGAACTCGGCTTCGTCGGGCTCGGGGTGATGGGCGGGCGCATCGCCCAGCGCCTGCTCGACGCCGGGCACCGCGTCACGGGGTGGAACCGGACGCGCGCGAAGGCGGAGCGGCTGATCGAGGCGGGGATGCGGTGGGCCGACTCACCCAGGGAGGTGGCCGAGGCCGCCGAGATCACGTTCAGCATGCTCACGGACTCGCGGGCGGTGGAGGCCGTGACGGCCGGAGCGGACGGGATCGTGGCCGGACTGGGCGCGGGCAAGGTGTACGTCGACATGAGCACCGTGAGCCCCGAGACCAGCCGGCGGATCGCGGAGGCCGTCGCCGCGAGGGGCGCGGCGATGCTCGACGCCCCGGTGTCGGGGAGCGTCAGCACCCTCGAGGAGGGGCGGCTGTCGATCATGGTGGGCGGGGACCCGGAGGTCTACGAGCGGGTCCGGCCGGTGCTCCTCGACATCGGGCCCAAGGTGACCCGGGTCGGCGGCAACGGCCAGGCGGTCCTCATGAAGATCGCCACGAACCTCAGCCTGGCCGTCCAGATGCTCGCGTTCAGCGAGGGGGTGCTGCTCGCCGAGCGGAGCGGGATCCGGCGGGAGGTCGCGGTCCAGGTGCTGCTCGAGAGCGTGATCGCCTCGCCGATGCTGCGCTACCGCGGACCCTTCGTGCTCGAGATGCCGGACGAGGCGTGGTTCGACGTGAACATGATGCAGAAGGACATGCTCCTCGCCATCGAGGCCGGCCGACGGCTCGGCGTCCCCCTCCCCACGACCTCGATCACCAACGAGTTCCTGACGGCGGCCCGGGCGATGGGCTTCGAGAAGCAGGACTTCGCGGTCCTCTTCGAGGCCCTGGACCGGATGGCGGGGGGGCCGCGGCGGGATGGGGAGGAAGACCGGTGAGCCAGGGGGCCCGGGCGCAGGAAACGGGGCCGGGCCTCGACCTCGTCGAGGCGTACCGGCGGATGCTCACGATCCGTCGCTTCGAGGAGCAGGTCAACGAGCTGTACCTCACGGCCAAGATGCCTGGGCTGGCGCACCTCTACATCGGGCAGGAGGCCGTGGCGGTGGGGGTCTGCGCCGCCCTCCACCCCGACGACCTCATCACGAGCACCCACCGTGGCCACGGCCACTGCCTGGCCAAGGGAGCCCGGGTGGACCGGATGTTCGCGGAGCTCCTCGGAAAGGAACCCGGCTACTGCCGGGGCAAGGGCGGGTCGATGCACATCGCCGACCCCGACACCGGGAACCTCGGAGCGAACGCCATCGTGGCCGGCAGCGTGGGGATCGCGGCGGGCGCCGCGCTCTCGTCCAAGGTCCTGGGAACCGGGCGGGTGGCGGTCTGCTTCTTCGGGGAGGGGGCGTTGGGCCAGGGGATCCTCTACGAGGTCATGAACATGGCCGCGCTGTGGCGGCTCCCCGTGGTCTTCGTCTGCGAGCACAACCTCTACAACGAGTACACGCACTTCTCGGAGACCACCGCGGGCGACGTGCTGGCCCGGCCGCGAGCGGTGGGGGTCGCGGCCGACGAGGTGGAAGGCCAAGACGTGGAGGCGGTCCACGCGGCCGCCCAGGACGCGGTGTGGGCGGCGCGCGCCGGCGAGGGACCGCGGTTCCTCCTGTGCCACACCTACCGGTTCCTCGGGCACCACGTGGGGGACGTGGACCGCTCGTACTACCGCTCGAAGGAGGAGGAGCGGCGGTGGCGGGAGGAGCGGGACCCCATCCGGATCGCCGCCGAGCGGCTCGAGGGGCGGCCGGGCGTGGACCTCGAGGCGATCGACGCGGCCGTGCGGGAGGAGGTCGCGGCAGGGGTGGCGTTCGCGCTCGAGGCCCCCTACCCCGACCCGAGCGAGGTGGACCTGCATGTCTACGCCTAGGGTGGAGCCCGCTCCCCCAGGGGTCGCCGGCGTGCGCGAGATCACGATGGCGCGAGCCGTGAACGAGGCCATCGCCGAGGAGATGCGACGCGACCCGTCGGTGATCCTCCTGGGCGAGGACGTGGCCGAGGCCGGCACGCCGTTCAAGGTGCTCTCGGGCCTCGTCCAGGAGTTCGGGACGGGGCGCGTGATCGACACGCCGATCTCGGAGGCGGGGTTCACCGGCATCGGGGTCGGCGCGGCGATGACGGGCCTGCGCCCGATCGTCGACGTGATGTTCGGTGACTTCATCACGCTCGCGATGGACCAGCTCGTGAACCAGGCGGCGAAGGTCCACTACATGTCCGGGGGCAAGCTGCGGGTGCCGCTCGTGGTGCGGACCACGCTCGGGGCCACCCGTCGATCCGCCGCGCAGCACAGCCAGAGCCTCCACGCCTGGCTGAGCCACGTGCCGGGGCTCAAGGTGGCGCTCCCGTCGACGCCCTACGACGCGAAGGGCCTGTGGAAGACGGCGATCCGCGACGACAACCCGGTGGTGGTGTTCGAAGACAAGATGATGTACCAGCTCACCGGGCCCGTCCCCGAGGAGGAGTACACGATCCCCTTCGGGGTCGCCGACGTGAAGCGCGAGGGCTCCGACGTCACGATCGTCGCGACCAGCAGCATGGTCCAGGTCGCCCTGGAGGCGGCGCGGCTCCTCGAGGACGACGGGATCGACGCCGAGGTCGTGGACCCGCGTACCACCGTCCCCCTCGACCGGGAGGCCCTGATCCGTTCGGCGGTCAAGACGGGCCGGGCGATCGTCGTGGACGAGGGGTACGAGCGCTACGGCGTCACGGCCGAGCTCGCCTCGGTGATCGCCGAGGGCGCCTTCTACCACCTCGACGCGCCGGTGCGACGGATCGGCGCCCGGGACGTCCCGATCCCCTTCTCGCCGGTGCTCGAGGACGCCACGGTGCCGACCGCCGGGGTGGTCGCGGCGGCGGCCCGGGAGCTGTGCGGGGCGTCGTGACGATGGGCGGCCGATCGGGACCGGAGGACGGGACGGAGAGATGCGGGACGTGGTGATGCCGGCGCTGGGGATGGCCCAGGACTCGGGACGGGTGGTGCGGTGGCTCCGGGCCGAGGGCGACGAGGTCCGCGAGGGGGACCCCTTGGTCGAGGTGGAGACCGACAAGGTGACGGTCGAGATCGAGGCGCCCGCCGCCGGCACGCTCTGGGCCATCGCCGCCGCCGAGGGCGACGACGTGCCGGTGGGGGTGGCGATCGCCAGGATCCTCGCCCCGGGCGAGCAACCCCCGGCCGGAGCCGCCGACCCCGAGGGAGCGCACCCCGGGGCGCCGGCGGACACGGAGGGCGCGGCTCGCCCGGCCGCCGGCGCCGGGGGCGAGGCGCCGGCCCCGCGTGCCAGCGCG
>FWPU01002644.1_pt1 | contig 48443 bp, 48 predicted proteins | sample 2228361 | NCBI WGS metagenome assembly FWPU01 (sample SAMEA103939777, study PRJEB20133) | metagenome
CCATTGAGGATCTCCTTGGAAGAGCTTCTGTTGTGGTGACAAAAGTTTACTTCCTTTTGGAGATCCTTGCCCTTATCCCGAATTCACGTTATTTATTTAGTGTTCGCAAGAGAGCAAACAGTGTTATAACTCAAGTGGAGATTTAGTGACACGCTTCTCGAATTAGTAATTATACGGAAACCAGATTCATCCTGATCAATGGACAGGCGACAAGGATAAGAAGAGTGAAGATGATGCGAAACGCATTAATATTGCTTGCCCTAACGACATTTATAATTTCATGTGCGCCAGTGAGCACGCTCGTTTACGCGCCCACGAACGAGGCTATATCACTGCCCTCCGAAACGTTTGCGCTCACAACGCCGCCAATCAATACGCCATCCCTCGTAGCCACTTCGATTGAAGCGTTCGAACCGACAACAACCACTTTCCTGCCGTCTGTCGCCAACAGTGGTGACAATACCTTTCGTTTACCACCGCTGGAAGCCTCGTGGCAAATCCAATACAATGGGGAAATTGATACGAGCCTAGATGTTGATGTCTTCAATCTGGATCTGTTTGACACGCATCCGTCTACCATTCAAGCCTTGCATAAACGCGATGTTTTTGTGATGTGCTACTTCAGCGCAGGCAGCTATGAGGAATGGCGGGTTGATTCTGATCAATTTCCGGCGGAAGTATTGGGCAAAGATCTGGAGGGCTGGCCTGGCGAAAAGTGGATAGATATCCGACGCGTTGATACACTGGCGCCTGTAATGGAAGCAAGGCTCAATCTTGCGGTTGCTAAAGACTGCGACGGCGTTGACCCCGATAATGTAAATGGCTATACCAACGATACAGGCTTTCCCCTCACCTATGAAGATCAAATCCGTTACAATGTTTTTCTTGCGGAAGCGGCTCATCTACGCGGACTTTCAATCGGCCTGAAAAATGACATAGAGCAAGTTCCTGATCTTATCCCATACTTTGACTGGCTGCTTAACGAAGAGTGTTTCTTTTATCAGGAATGCGGCTTGCTTTTACCTTTTGTTGAGGCAGGTAAGCCTGCTTTCGTGATAGAATATGAGCTTGAACCTTCGGAATTTTGTCCTCAAGCGATATCAATGAACCTTAATGCGTTGCGCAAAAACTGGGAACTGGATGCTTACCGGGTTGATTGTAGAAAGTGGTCTGACAGTCCATAGTTTGCCGACCAACATAACGCACAGCGGACGAAGGGCATTTTAGGTTGTTTTCGAGCATTCTTTTTGCTTAGAAATTTTCCTGCTTCCAAAAAGAATCCGGGGCAGCCCAGGCGCCCAACCGCTAACAAAAGCTATTGGGCGCAGATTCACTGATTGTATACCAAAGAATCTATGAAAAACGAACTCTCCCGCCGCGACTTTTTCAAACTTCTGCTCATTTCCTTCGGCGTGTTCCTTGCCTCCTGCCTTCCAAGTAGACTGCGTCCAGAACCAACAGAAACGCCTCCGCCTCCCAGCTCCATGCATCAGCCCATTGCAACCGACAGAGCGCCAACCACTATTACGTCCAACCTGACACCAACAGCAACGTACCCTCACGAGGCGCCACCAAAGGTTGATTATTCGAATACAACTCGGATATGCATGCTGAATTACGTAGAACCGGATGATTTTGCCATCGTTGCTGATTGGGGGATTAACACACTCCTTGTAGACCTTGACCACAATGAAATAGATTGGCACAGACACTACAAAGAGGCAATACGCTATCAGGTTCGGTTGATTCCACTAATTTGGGGGGATAATCAATCAATATGGAAATGGAACGAATTAGCACAAGAATGGGAGTTGAGTATTGAGCGTTATCCTGACTCTATAGGAGCAAAGTTTCTTGAATTTCTCAAAGTTAATCCTCCCTACCTTGAACAAACCTTTGCGATTTACGGATTTCACGAACCGCTTGCAGAAGAAGGATACGTAAGCCCGGCAAAAATGAAAAAGTTTTATCTTCAAATCAAGACTGAAGAATTTCCTGATAGCAAATTGAAAGTTTACAACGAAGATTTTTCTATGGGATGGCCAGAATCGGATGATTGTCTATCAGAAATCACAGATTACGATACTCACATCTTTTATCCTTTTGCAAACAATGAGCTTGGGCGTTATCGTCCTTTCAATGTGAACACGCAGGAGTATGATCCTCCCAATGAGAATTATAGCCACACTTTGAGCGCGGAGATAGTCGCGCTCGACATGCGGCTTGAAAGATGGACAAAAGCGTCTCTCCCCGATAACGACACTCGCCCCCAAGTCATTGTGGTTTTACAAACCTTTGCGGCTCTCGGAGAAATGGATAATTGGAATCTCTGGAATCGAATGCCGACTGCTCAAGAAATAGAATATTTTGCCAGATATATAATCCAGCAACATGGAAACCAAATTGCCGGTGTTGCTTGGTATCCATTTGAGAGAGCAGCTAATAACTATACTCACGTCTTGAAAACGCATCGAATCGACGAACAGCACGCGGATCGATGGCTTGCTATCCGCAACGTATGCCTAGACTGAGATTTTTCTTTGTTACCTTTCGCTATTGGCCGCTATCGTTCTGGTCGGGATGGCGCTTTGCACATTGGCTCTCCTCGCCCGTAGGCAAGCAGCAACCGCAAGGGTGGAGGGTAGTTCTTCCACGCGGCGGGGTCGAAGCGCCGACAATCCTTCCATGTCAACAGACGGGCGCGTTGGCAAAAGAGCAAGATATTGTATGACTGACCCGGCTAAACCTAACTTTTCACAAGAATCTCACTGGCGACTGTTTATCCGTTTTCTTCGCTTTGGCTTATTGGCTTGGGGTGGACCCTTTGCTCAAATTGCGATGATACGTCAGGAATTAGTGGAAGGAGAAAAATGGATTTCAAAGGAAAAATTCAATCGTGTTTTAGCCGTTTATCAAGTTTTGCCCGGACCCGAAGCCCATGAACTTTGTGTATATTTCGGCATGGTTGCAAAAGGACGTTGGGGCGGTTTGCTGGCAGGGCTGGGATTTATGCTGCCTGGCTTTGTCTTGATGTTTGCGCTGTCTTGGGTGTATGTTACTTATGGCATTAACTCGCCCATCTTCGCCGCCGTATTTTATGGGTGTAAAGCCGCTGTTATTGCTCTTATCGTTCGCGCCATTCATCGTATCGGTCAACACTCTTTAACCGATTATTGGCTTTTTGGCATTGCTATTACCGTAGGCCTTGCCAGTTGGCTGGGCGTTGATTTCCTTTTCACCCTTCCTCTGGCTGGGCTTGCTTATTCGGTCATCAAGCGTCAATTGCCGTCATCTGCCATACATGCTTTTTCGCCTCTGCCATTCCTCATCCAGTCCGCTGAAGTACTTGCTCCCTCACTCCCCGCACTGTTCGGTTATGGTCTCCGAAGTGGATTATTGACTTTTGGAGGCGCATATACAGTGATTTCATTTTTACAATACGACGCAGTGGTAAGAGGCGGCTGGATGACCAACGCTCAATTTTTAGATGGATTGGCATTGTCGGGCATTCTTCCCGCTCCGCTTGTCATCTTCGCTACTTTTGTCGGTTATCTTGGAGGCGGGGCGCTTGGCGCAATTGCGTTAACGGCCGGAGTATTTTTACCTGCTTTTGCGTTTACTCTTGTTGGTCACGAATATGTTGAAAGGCTCGTAGAAAACAAATCTGCCCATGCGTTTTTAGATGGCGTAACCGCTGGAGTGGTAGGGCTTATCGTTGTTACGGCAATTGGACTGTTTCGCGAAGCCGTTTTTGATATACCCACCATTCTTATTTTTGTGCTGGCATTATTAGCGGTTTATCGTTGGAAAGCAAAAACCGCAGTTGTAGGTATTATGTTCGCCGCAGGCTTGTTGGGTTGGTTTTTGTTTGGCATGTGAGTCTTAAGGTCAAAAGCGCACCAACCAAAGGCGCAACCGACGAGCGGGGCTGCCGCTTCACGGCGTGGGGCATTTTTGGGCATTAAATAATCAGGCTCCTCGAGGAGGACTCGAACCTCCAACCTAGCGGTTAACAGCCTAGCGAGAGGCTGTCAACCGCAATCCAGGATATTGTTTATCTTATTCCAAGCACCAGTTTATTACCGGAGAGGCTTTACGATGAGCCATCTCTACGTCTGCCCTTGCTATCGCCAGGTATCTTTTTACCATCTCCAAGCTGGAATGCCCCAACATCGCTTGAAGCGAGTAGATATCTCCCCCATTTCTCAAAAAATTGATTGCAAAAGTGTGTCGGAAACGATGTGGGTGTGAGTGTATTCCCGCCCTCTCACCAATTTTACTAATACGATGATACAGATCATCAGCTCTCATTTTCTTACCGTTTGCTGTAACGAAGATGTACTCCCCCTGATCTTGTATTGTAATTCGTTCGTATTTCACGTAATCATCAATAGCTCGGGTTGTGGCTGGTGATAAGGGCAGAATTCGCTCCTTACTTCCCTTTCCAAATACTCTGATTCTAGAACGATCAATAAAATCGCTGAAACGTAGTCCACACAGCTCCGATGCGCGCATTCCCGTATCTAATAACACAAGCATAATCGCTCGATTCCTGAAATAATCTTTCAAACGATGCGAAGTTTCACGTTTGCCCGGTCGGGAATAAGTGCTAGACCATTTGATTGAAGCGAACAGTTTTTTGACTTCTTCTTGTGAAAAGGGAATGATTGCTCGAATTTCCGGTCTTGGGCGATCCACTTTTTTCATAATGTTTGATTGGCAAAGATTTTCTTTTACCATCCACGACCAAAGCGATGAAAGCCCCACATGAGTATTCAATAAGGTTTTCTTGGAACAAGTCAAAGACGCTAAAAATCGTCGTATATGAAATGGTGTTATTTCACTGACGGGTAAATCATTGGGCAAAGTTTCGGAAAATCTACGAAATGTTCTTTCGTAGTCTCTGATGGTATGGTTGCTCAGCCGTTGAGAACGCTTCGCAAACAAGAATTGTTCAACTGCTGATGAAAAGAGAATTGAGTTTTGAGATGTTTGGTTTTGGGACATGATGCAATCCTCCTCAATCAAGATGTAAAAACTTCCTAATGCTAAAACAGATTGAGGATGCTTCCCACCGGTTAGGAAATTTTTTGCTATACTATTCACCGAAAACAAACCAGCCCCACCGTTATTCCACAGTGAGGCCGTGATGCAGGCGTGGGGGCTTTAGAATAGTTTCAAATCATCCTAGCAAATTTTTTCACCGCCCGCAAGTTAGTCTAATATCAACAATCCATTCCCATAATTTCATAAATTCAGCAGTCAATGCAAACGGTTGTTATTCGATTTGTGTTCCGTAATTCAACCATGGCCGGTCAAATTTTCAAAAATCCTAAATCCAGATTTGCAATTCCAATTCTCCTATTGTTTGGGGTAATTACATTGTGCTGCGGGGTATTTACAATCGGCAGTGTTTTCTTGCCTGCTCCCAGCCCAACGGTAACCATTACCCCAACATCCTCCTCTACTCCCACACCAACCGAAACGAACACACCAACTCCAACCATCACCCCCACCCTCACCATTACTCAAACTCCTACGGAGACCCACACCCCAACGATCACACTGACGCCGACCATCACATCTACTCCGACCATCTCACCCACCCCAACGGTGACTTTGCCCTCAACCTCTTTGAACTGCGTTCCTCAAAACACCAAACGAGAAACGGCCACCGTAACCCGCGTGATTGATGGGGATACAATTGATGTCCGCATTGGAAACCAGACCTTTCGAGTGCGATACATCGGTATAGATACTCCCGAACGGGGAGATTTCTATTTCTATCAATCCACCGAAGCCAATCGCCGACTGGTTGAAGGCAAAAAAGTTACCCTCGTGAAGGACGTGTCCGAAGTAGATCGGTATGACCGTCTGTTACGGTATGTCTTCGCGGGAGATGTTTTTGTAAACCACGAACTGATCAGGCAGGGGTATGCGTATGCTTACACCTATCCCCCCGATGTTGCCTGTGCCGATATTTTCGTTGCCGCACAACGGGCAGCGCGCGAGTTCGAGCGGGGATTCTGGAAACCAACGCCCACCTACGCCCCTCCCCCTGCCGTCCTGCCTCCGGCTGGTGGCAGCAGCGGAAATTGCCATCCGTCCTATCCGGGTGTTTGTATCCCGCCACCGCCTCCGGATTTGGATTGCAAAGATATTCCCTTCCGCCGTTTCAGGGTCTTACCCCCCGACCCGCACCGCTTTGACGGCGATAACGATGGCATAGGCTGCGAGTCAAATTAGTGTTTGGTTTTGGTTGATGTTCTGCTAAAAAACAGATATATTTAAGCCAGAAATAAATCAGCCTCACCGCTGTCTCGGTGAGGCTGAGATGGCCGCGAAGCGTCCTGTGAAGGACAACGCGGTGAAGGCGCGTTGCGGCAAAAACAAGCATAGCAAACTTTTGCCGCCCGCGCAAGTCGATCGTAATGCGCGGGTGAATTGATTTTCTGATTTGACAATATGTTTACGATACTATATTCCTCTACTTCCAATTTTGAAAAAACACCCCTTCTGGCTATCTTTTTAAAGTATTTGGGCGAGAAGGATAGTGAGAACAACTTTCTCATATAGAGCATCACCTATAGTAGGTTAGGATATACCTGATGATTATCTGGAGGGAGCGTTATGACACAAGAAAACCAATATAAAGGTGCTCGATGGGTTCATTGTGATTTTCACCTACATTCACCGGGTTCTTATGGTTTTAAGTTCCCATCGGGCTTGAGTCCAAAAAACTCTCAAAAAATTATTGATGAGTATATAAAGCAATTAAAAATACAAGGAATCGAAATTGCTGCGCTTACGGATTATCAACAGATTAGAAACGAATGGTATATTCCTTTGAGAGACGCAGCTCAACAAGAAGGAATTTATATTTACCCGGGCGTAGAACTTTCTTTTGGAGGAGAAACTTCTGGAAAACACGGCTTGCACATTTTGGCAATTTTTCCCTACGACATTGACCCAGCCGATATCAACAGAGCAATTGATAAATTATTAGATGATGACTCAAGCGAACCTTTAATAAGTAACAAAGGAGAACATCGAGATCTAAAACCAAAGGGAGCGCTTTCAGATAGTTTGCTTAACTTTCGTCAAAAGCATGATTGTATATTTATCTTTGCTCATCCAAATGATAGCAATGGTTTGTTCAGAAGCTACAGACCACCGGAGGCGGCTGAATTGCTCGCAAAAATATTACCCGAAGCAATTGAATCTTTTTACAAAGACGATCGTCAAAGGTTGGAAAGCACTTCCAATATCCAAAGAGTCCTTCTACAACGCATTGCGAATATTGAAAACAGCGATAATCACAGGATTGATGAGATTGGCACAAAAAATAATAGTGGCACCCCTCGACGTACTTATTTGAAGCTTAGTGTATTGGACGATTTTCGAGCTATACGAATGGCATTACGAGACAATGAATTACTGGTTAAAGTTGGTAATAAACCTACAGCCGAATATACCCAAATAACACATTTATTCATAGAAGGTAATGGTTTTTTAGGTGGTGCGGAAGTAAACTTTAGTCCTGACTTGAACGTCTTAATAGGGGGAAGAGGAGTTGGAAAATCAGCTATTTTGGAAATGATTCGCTACGCCCTTGATCTACGTTTTTACTCTGATGATAAATATTCAGAAGGATTAATAAAACACGCATTAGGCGAAAGCGGAAGAGTTGTTATAAAAATCATAAAAAAGATTGGTACAGGAGTCGAACGACACTACCAAATTCAACGAACTTGTGGTGAATCCCCACTTGTTCTAGAGAACGAAAAAGTTATCAACCTTCCTCCCCGCAATTTACTTAGCGGAGAAAGTATCCCCTTGTTTTTTGGGCAGAAGGAGATGTATTCAATAACACAAAACTCAAATTTCCGACAAAATTTACTCGATGATCTTATTGGTTCAGAGATGCAACAGTTGAAACAAAAGATAGAAGAGGTAAAGAAAGAGCTGGAAAGGAATGCACATGACATTCAAGATAATGAGAAGGAAATTCAAAATCGAGAAGAGACAGAGAAACGAATCAGAGAAATTGATCATGAAATCCAACTATATAAAAACTATGGTATCGTTGAAAAATTAGAACGCGAAACCGAATTAACCAAGGACGAACAACGTCTGGTACAAACTATTAATAGTACACGAGGTATAAAAGAACAATTGCTAGATCTGCAAAAACAGTTAGATGACTCGTGGCAACGCTTGAATAATAATTTAGAACATGCAATCAGTGATCTAAAGGATATTTTACGAGAAGCACAACAAGAAATTGCAAACCTTCAAAAAAATATCAATGCTCTACTTAATCAAGTTGACCAAAAAATAACAGATTCTTTAAGTAATCTTCAAAAATTATTAGATCGTTGGAAACAATTAAAACGTCCATTAGAAAATGAACTGGAGGAAACAAGACAAAAAATTCAGAAAGAATTAGGATACTCTTCCTTAACGCCTGATAAATTAATTACACTCACCAAAGAAAAACAAGACCTGACCTTTAATCTTGAACACATGAAAGAAATTGAGAAAAAAATTATAAACCTTAAAGAACAACGCCAACAACTATTAACGAATTTACAAGAAATTCGCAGAAAAATTTTTGAACTTCGGAAAAAAAAGGCTGCGGAAATTTCAAAAGACTTGGATAACCGTGTAATTGTAAATGTCGAATTTGGTGGACAGCGTGGAGAGTTTGCTGAATTGTTGGCAAAATTTTTTAACCGCTCTGGACTGGAAAAAGAAAACTATAATCTCTTAGCAAAAAATGTTTGGAGCGGGAGCGATCTTGCTGTACTCATCAGAGAGGGCGAAGAAACCCTCAAAGAAAAAATAGGACTATCCATAGCACGAACTCGCCAATTGATAAATTTCATAAACCAAGACGAATCACGACTTTTTGACCTTGAATTGCTATTCCCAGAAGATAATGTGGAAGTAGAATTGAAAGTCAACAACCTATTCCTTACATTGGAAAAATTGTCCGCTGGTCAAAGAGCAACAGCGATGTTACTTATACTGCTATCACAAATAAATCGGATTCTGGTTATCGACCAGCCCGAAGATGATCTGGATAATCGTTTTGTTTTTGAAGATGTAGTACAGGTGTTGCGAACGCAGAAGGGACATCGTCAATTAATTGTAGCTACTCACAATCCAAATATTCCAGTGTTAGGACATGCAGAAATGGTAATAGGTTTAGAAGCTCAAGACAATCGAGCAATAATTCCGATCCAAGGTGGAATTGATCAGAGTAAGGTACAGGACATAGTCCGCAAAGTCATGGAAGGCGGGGAAGAAGCATTCCGTCGTCGTGCAGAAAAATATGGTATGGAAATTCATCAAGGAAACGGATAATCTATGTTCATTTGTTCTCCCCTCAACGATGAAGGATGCAATCATTTTTACCTACGTAAAAAAACAAAGATCACCCTCTCTCGAATTTTCCGAACATTGGTCGAATTTTGATGCTACTATTGAATCACCAAAATACCAGCGAACTGTAAATTCGCGATTCGGAGCAAATGAAAGACTATGATTTATACCCTCATCGAAGCAAGAAAAAACCAATGGATTAACTCGCCTGATTGCCCCGTGAAGCCCATGGTTGATTACATGCGCCAGAGAGGGCAATTGCGTGACGCCCAGATTGAAGCCATCGAAACATACCTATTCCTTAAGTTCGAAGGTGGAAACAAGCCTCTGGCAGACTTATTCATGGAAGGTTTCTTTTTCGCCCCACCTCAAGGGCTGGAAAAACTGCACATCAGCCAAAATTTACGCGACATTCTCTACGCTAACCCCGCCGCCTGGTCACTTTATCAATTCTCCCGCCTGCCCGATGACAAGGGCAACCCGCTTCTACCCCAACTGCAAAAAGCCATCGCAGACTCTCCCGCATCTATTGCATACACCGACATCATTCGCAAAATTTTCTACAACGTCACCTATCCCGATTACCTCTTAAGTCTGCCAATGGGTGCAGGTAAAACCTTCCTCATTGCCGCTTTGATTTATCTAGATTTGTACTTTGCTACCCAGAATCCGCAAGACCCCCGCTTTGCTCACAACTTCCTCGTCCTGATTCCGTCTGGGTTGAAATCGTCCATCGCTCCCAGCCTGAAAACGATTGAACGTTTTGATCCCACCTGGGTGTTGCCAGAACCCGCAGCCAGCAACATCCGCCGTATCCTGCAATTTGAAGTCCTGGACGCCCCAAAAACTGCAAAGAAAAGCAATCGTGTCCGCAACCCCAATGCCCAAAAGGTCAGTATGCTGATCAACCAGCCTGATCCGATGGGACTGATTTTTCTGGTAAATGCCGAAAAAGTCATTCTAGACCGCCTTGACCTGGACGCCCAACTTACGCTGATTGAAAAAACGGATGACGAAAAAGATCGCGCCGCCAACGAACTGCGTCATCTACTCGGCAAGGTACCGCGCTTGGGCATTCACATTGATGAAGTCCATCATGCCACCGATGATGAGATAAAACTGCGCCAGGTGGTTACCGCTTGGAGCAAAAATGGCGGGGTGGTGAATGTACTGGGTTATTCCGGTACACCCTACCTCGAAGGAGCGGAGAAAATTTCCGCCGCTCCCGGCGTGGAGTTGCAGTTCAACCAGATTACCAACACGGTCTATTACTACCCGCTCATCAAAGCTATCCGGCGTTTCCTCAAGAAACCGGAAATCAAAACCGCCGAAAGATTGCCGCCCCGCGAGATCATCCGGCAGGGGGTTTTGGAGTTTTATCAGAAATACGGTCAGAAGACCTATCCTGATGGGACAATTGCCAAACTAGCTATCTACTGCGGAACGATTGAACGGTTGGAGGAAGAAGTTTATCCCTTCTTGCGGAATGAACTCGGTATTCCCGAAGAGGACATCCTGAAATTCCATCGCGGTAACAAGCAGTACAAGCTTCCGCAGGAAGCCGCGCTGGAATTTGCGGCTCTCGATACGCCTGCATCCAAAAAGCGGGTCATTTTGCTGGTACAGGTGGGCAAGGAAGGCTGGGACTGCCGCTCCCTGACCGGCGTGATTCTTGCTCAGATGGGCGATAGCCCAACCAACATGGTCTTGCAGATCGCTTGCCGTTGCCTGCGCCAGGTAGAGAAAAACGCAATGGAAACTGCACTGATCTGGCTGAATAAAGACAACACCGACACGTTGCAAAAACAGCTCAAGGTAGAGCAGCGCACCAGTATTCAAGAAATCAATGCGGTTACTAAACCGCCTGCCGGAAAGGATATTAAACGCGTTTCGCGCGTTGAATACCTCAAATTACCGCCGGTGGACTTTTACCAGCTGCGGATTGATTACGGCACAATCGAAATCGAAAGTGCGCCCGCACCTGCCGAACGTCTCACTGCCCTGTTGAATAATCTGGACGCTTACCGCCGCCATGGACTTACCCGGAGCGGGACGCTGAACGGTGCTCAGGCTGCCACGCTAACTTTTCACCAAACCGAAGTGGTGTCGGACATCGCAGGCGAGCGGCTGCGCTTTGATCAGTGGTTGAACCTGATTGTCCGTGAAGGCTTTGGCAGTGTGACCTTTCCCAATCTGAAAGCCCATGCTTCCATCCTGACACAAATTTTTGAGAAAATCACCCTTCCGCAAGACGATGGACGCGCTCTGAATGAACTCTACGACCAGGAACAAATCCGTGTCAGAATCCGCGCTGCTTTCTTCTCCCGCCGTCAACTGCAAACCAATGAGGAAGTTATCAAAGAAAATGCCCGTCTATTACTGGCTTCCAAATTGACCCCCGTGAGCGAGAAGAACATTTACCCATCTGAAACGGATACGAAAACCATCCTGAGCGCAGATGAGCAGGGTAAGACCGGCGAACAACTGGAAAAGGATATCCAGCGACTCGCCGAGAGCATCCGCCAGCAGCAGGCCAGCCTGAACTTGCCGATTGCTGTCAATTTCGCCGTTCCGGAGATTACTCTAGCCGTGCGCTGGAAAGACCGTACATTCCATTACATCCCGTACAGTTTTCCCCAAAGCAAACTGGAACTGGACTTTCTGGAGGCCTGCCTGCAATTGAAAGACTTTCAGCAGAAAAATCTGGAACTGTATTACAACGGCGAACGCGGACTGACTCAATTTGTCATTCAGTGTTATGAGAAAAAAGGCAATTTCTGGAAGCGTTTGGGAGAATATACCCCTGACTTTCTGATTTTACAACGTGACTCGAACGGCGATGCGCACCGCGTGCTGATAGTGGAAACCAAAGGTGCAGGTTTTGAGCAAGCCTTCAAAACCCGCCGCCTGTATGTTCAAAGTGATTTCCTGCGCCTGAACCGGGACAGATTTGGCTACGAACGGTTTGATTTTCTCTATATCCGCGAGGGCGACCCACCCAATATCCGCCTTGGCCAACTTGCCGAGAAAATCAATGCTTTTTTTGAATAATAACACCTATCAATTAGACTTCCACGAGGAGATTCTATGCCCATTCGATACATCCCCTTCTACCCCGAACCGATTGAAGGACAAGCACTACTCAACAACTTTACCCGCACCCGCCGCTCCCTGACCTACCGCGATAACGATAAACCCGCCCAGCGCATATTGCGCGGCATGCCGCTTTATGAAGTGGATAAAGCAGAACAGGTGGGCGACAACCCCAATGGCAATCTGGTCATTCATGGCGAATGCCTTGCCGCCTGCGCTTACCTGAAAGACAAGGGGATTCAGGTGGACTTGGTGTATATTGACCCCCCTTTTGCCAGCGGCGCCAACTACGCTAAGAAGATTTACCTGCGCCGCAATCCGAAGGTAGGGCAGGCCATCGAACAGGCCGAGCAGGAACTGGATGACGAAGAACTGCAAGCCTTTGAAGAAACCATGTACGGCGACATCTGGACAAAGGAAGCCTACCTGAACTGGATGTACGAGAACCTGATGGCGATCAAGAGCGTGATGAGTCCCACCGCCAGCATCTACGTTCATTTGGATTGGCACATCGGGCATTACGTCAAGGTGCTGATGGATGAGATTTTTGGGGAAGATAATTTTAGGAATGAAATCGTTTGGCACTATCCAGATAAATTTGCTACAGGAGGAAAATCTTTTGACAAGAATCATGATTCGATTTTGTGGTATGTAATGGATAGTGATGACTATTATTTTGAACCTTATATTGTGAAAAAGGATGAACCATCTAAACGTGCGCTCCGCAAAAAGGTTAATGGGAAGACAATTGATGTGCGTGACGAAAGTGGAAACAAAATCATTGTGGAATACACGGAGAAACGTGCTGACGATGTTTGGGAAATCCCAAGAACAATATCTCAAAGCGAATATTTGGAATACGCAACGCAGAAACCAGAGGAATTACTAAGTCGAATTATTCAATCATCCAGTCCCTCAAATATGGTAGTCGCCGACTTTTTTGGTGGCAGCGGCGTCACTGCCAAAGTCGCCCATGATCTAGGACGCTGCTTTATCCACGTGGACGTGGGCATCAACAGCATCCAGACTACCCGTGACCGTCTCATCGCCGCCGGGGCATCCTTTGACATCCTCGAAGTGCGCGATGGCGTAGCCCTCTTCCGCAACCCGGCACAAACGATGGAAAAACTTGCCTCGCTCATTCCCGGCTTGGGAAAAGTTAATGGGCTGGATGACTTCTGGGCAGGCGCAATTCAGGACAGCAAAGATGGGTTGACTCCCGTCTATCTGCCTAACCTGCTTGACCACCGCGCCAAACTGCTTGACCTGCCCCAGTTGAACCGCGTCATCAATGAGCAAATCCCCAACCTGCCCGATGGAATCAAAAAAGTTATTGTGTATTATGTGGACATTGAAGATGAAAAAGAAGCCCAAGATTTCATCCGCGAGTACGGCAATCCGCTGGTAGAGGTGGAACTGCGCGACCTGAAAGAGGTCTTGCACGAAGTCGTATTGAACGATGAAGTGGAATATACGCTGACCAAGACCGAAGATGGCTGGCGCGTAGAGATTACCCGCTTTTACTCGGATCGCATTGCCCAAAAGATTGACGCTCACAACCAGAAATTGCACCTCAACAAGGGCAAAAAGAAAGCCCGTCAAATCACGCTGGGAGAAGCGGAAACCGGTGAAGAAGTTCCCCCTACCAATCTCTCTCCCATCGAAATCAGCGAAAACGGACTGGAACTGATTGAATTAATCAGTCTGGACTGCACCGCCGTAGAGGGTATATGGCACAGCGACAGTGAAATCAAAATAGACAAAAAAGGCTATGTTATTCGCAATGGTGAGAAGACAAAAGAGTTTTGGGATGGGACAATCTCTTCCACCCAAAAACCACTGCGCCTGAAAATCCGCAACATCGCCGGGGATGAGACGGTGGTAATAGTTGAGTAGGAAAGGGGAAATCATATGGCCAAACCAAAAACAGTTGTCTGGGAACTTGACCCGCATACAAAGGCCAAACATCAGATATTACGAACCTATCTTGGCGCGTGGTTTGGAATACTTGCTCAACGAATGCCCAGAATCGTCTACTTCGATGGATTTGCAGGCCCCGGCAAATATTCGCGCGGAGAAGATGGCTCGCCTATCATCGCCCTCGACATAGCAATCAACCAGGCACAAAAAACGCCCAATACGGAATTCATCTTATTTTTTGTTGAACAAGAACAAGCAAGGCTCAACAACCTGATTGCAGAAATCCAGCAAAAGGCCATCCCAAACACAGTGAGTGTGTACCCTATCCAGAGTAATTTTGAGCGAGCAGCGCAAGCTTTATTTGACAGTTTGGAAAGTAGGGGCGCAAATCTCGCTCCAACTTTTGCGTTTATTGACCCGTTTGGTTTTAGCGGTATTCCATTTCGGCTGGTGAGCAAGTTTCTGCAATACCAAAGCACTGAAGTCTTTATCAACGTTATGGCTGATGCGATAAATCGTTTCGTAGAACACCCTAACCAAGCGATTCCACAGCACGTTATTGATACATTCGGCACACCGAAAGTGATTGACGTATTGCGAAACGCTCCTGACCGATTTTCTGCTTTGAGAGATTTGTATCAGTCGCAACTAAAACTCCATGCCCGTTATGTACGTTACTTTGAAATGCGCGATGAGCGGAATAAGGTAATTTATTATTTGTTTTTTGCATCGAATAACAGATTGGGGCACAAAAAAATGAAAGAAGCATTTTGGAAAGTGGACGCATTTGGCGGTTATCAATTCTCCGATAAAACCAATCCTAACCAGTTGGTGCTTTTTTCACCCGACCCATCCTGCGATATTGCTCAACTTTTATATCAAAAATTTTCAGGACAAACAGTCAAAACCGAAGAAATTTTCACTTTTATCAACGACGATTCTGCCTATATAGAATCGCACGCAAAAAAAGCACTTCAAATCCTTGAACGAGAACAGAAAATCAAGGTTAATCCCCAAAAATCTAATGGAGAAAAGCGAATTGCAGGGAGGTTTCCAGAAGGAGTAATAATTACTTTTATTGTGTGAAATCAGCGAACACATGTGCTACAATGATTACAGATAATGAGAATTTACGGAGTCTCTATCATGAGCAAATCATCCATTGAATGGACTGAATCTACTTGGAATCCTCTAACTGGTTGCAACAAGGTAAGTCCGGGTTGCAAACATTGCTACGCAGAACGCCTGGCAAAACGGCTAAAAGCGATGGGTCAAGCGAAATATCAGAATGGATTCAGGCTCACCTTACACCCTGAGGTACTTAATGAGCCGCTTTCATGGCAGAAGCCACAAATGATTTTCGTCAATTCAATGAGCGATTTGTTTCATGAAAATGTGCCGTTTGAGTTTATACAAAGTATCTTTGATGTGATGGTGCGGGCCCATTGGCACACTTTTCAAATTCTTACCAAACGCGCCGAGCGACTGCTTGAACTTGATCCGGCCATTGAATGGCCTGAAAATGTCTGGATGGGTGTTAGTGTTGAAAACCAGAATTACACCTTCCGTATTGATTGTTTGAGAAAAACTCATGCAAAAATCAAGTTTCTCTCTTTAGAACCCTTGTTAGGCCCAATTCCGGCCTTGAATCTGGAAGGGATCAACTGGGTTATTGTCGGCGGCGAATCTGGGCCGCAAGCCCGCCCGATTCAGGCTGAATGGGTACGTGAAATTCGTGACCAATGCCTCGCAAGTCGAGTGCCTTTCTTCTTCAAACAATGGGGCGGGACTAACAAGAAAAAGTCAGGACGATTATTAGACGGGCAAACGTGGGACCAGCTGCCAATGCTAGTTCCAGCGGGAGACTAAATCAAAAAACTGGACACTCCAGCTTGACGGCAAGAGAGGGCTTTTCTGCCCTCTCCTGCTTTCCGTAGTTCACGGATGCTCTGTCGAAGCAAATTTATCATAGCAGGTATATCGGAAAAATTCAAGTTTTGCAACAAAAAAGAGGGCTGGGTAAGCCCTCTTTTTGGCATGAGGGCCGGGCTCTTGTAAGCCCGGCTTTTGTGTTACGCCGCCTGCTATACGCTCTGCTCAATCAGCAACTTCACCGCGGCAATGTGTTTGCAGGGCTTCTGCCGCTTGGTGAAGTCCGGGCAGGTGCAAGCCCATGTGCCGTTTTTGGTGACCATGTACTCATGGGGTTTGCCCGACATGGTGGAATTGACCACCCAGGCAATTCCGGGAATAAAGACGATGACGGTAATCTGCTTCTGAATCAGCCCCATCATCGCCCGGTACGCCCGTGCGTTTTGGGGGTCGTCCAACAAAGCATCGCTGGTTTTCGACATGGCAGTTGTCCTCCTTTTCCCGGTGCGCCGCACCACACCGGGAGAGTATTAGTCTCCCCGGTGCAGCGGGGTTCTGAAAGGTTTGCCAATTGACTTGATGACGGAAATCGGCTGGCCGTACACAATCCCGCCACCGGCAGAACGCCAGGCGTGGGTTGTGTACAACCGCCTGCCCCGTCCCAAGAGCCTCATCCACACCACCCAGAGTTCATCACTCAGGTCAGTGACGATTGTGATGACAAAGGTGCTTTTGCCAATCCTGACGATTTCGCCCACTTCCGGTCTCATGGCGCATCCTCGTGAGCGGGTTCTTCTTCGTCAGTCAGCACCGCGCCGCAGTCCAGGCAGTGGACTTCCTCTTTCAGGTCGTCCCACACCTCTCCCGCCGAGTAGTGATACCCGCCGGTGGTGACGGTGGTGGTGCGCCGGTGAGGACATTCTTCCTGCTGGTGCAGGTACGCATCGGTCAGGTAGCGGATTTCATCGTAGACATGCTGGTTGAGCGCATCTGCCAGATGGTCGGACAGATACTCGATGAAGTTCCGCCAATCTTTGGGTTTCTCCCGCCGATAGGCCAATGCGTAGAAAATGTCCTCCTCCGTGACGGAGAGGCTGGCAACAATGTTGCCCGGTGTGATGGATACCATAGCAATCCTCCTTCCCCCGGCGCGTCCCGCACCGCTCCGGGGAATGTGGTGCTTCCCCGTGCGGGCGGGTTGGATGGGAAAAGAAAGGCGCAGCGTTTTGCAGGCGTATGTAACCATGTTAAGGTGCAGTACCGGATCAATCGCTCCGGAGGGCGGGAATTGGCGGTTAGAGCCGGACTGGGTAAGCCCGGCTCGTCCCGCAGGGGGTGCAGATGACGGTCAATCGGACTAGCCAGCGTAGGCGGCTTGCAGTGCGAGGAAGGCGCGCGCCATGCGCTGCAAGTGGACGTTTTCAGGCTTGCCTTGCGGGTCGAAGCCCTTGCCGTCCGTGTTGGCGCACCAGCGCACCCAGCCCTGACCTACCGGGCCGCTCGCCCATACTTCGGCAAGCGTCTTGTCCTTCTGCTTGCCGAAGTGAATCACCGTTTGCCCGGGGTCGGCCAGTTCGCCTTCCCCAGCCGGTTCAGCAGCAGCAGCGGGAGCGGGCTGCGGTTGGGGCGCAGGAGCGGGTACAGGTTTTGGCGCATATGCTTTGCCATTACCGTTGCCGTTCGGGGCGGGTTGGAAGTCCTTGTGTGACCGCAAACCCAGATACACGCTTTCCTGGAAGCCGATGTTCGACACGGCATTTCCCAAAGCGTTGGTGATCGCCCCTTTCATGGCGTAGGCAACATTGGCATTCTCGCTCGCACCGGTGGCATGCACGGAGCAGTTGTACTGGATATTCCCGTCAACGAGTTTGTACCAGAAGCGCAGGTGGGTGAGAATGGCCGCATACACGCCGTACTCGTTGCCCCTTGCATTGGTGCGGGACTCGTAGCGGTATTCCAGATTGGCAGGGTCAAACTCATACCCCCAGCCCAGACCGCACAACCCGAACACATGGTTGAGGGTTTTCCTCATCCAGTTCGGGTCAATATCGGTCAGGTCAACCGCTCCCGGCAGTGCCTTGTACGCCCCGGCGGGCAATTCTTGATCCAACTGCTGGATGGCTTCTTCCAGCGTCAGACCGGTCAGGGTGAAAATGTTGGAAAGTGTGGACATGGTAAAAACCTCCTTCGTGAGATTGTTTCACGCCCCCGTCCGCAGCCGGGGGCAAACGAGTGTGTTGCCCTGCTGCGTCAGGGGAGTACCTGAACGGCCTCGTTCCACCGCTCACGCTTGACCGTCAGCGGCAGAGGGAGACCGTCCAGGCAGAAGGCTTTACCAGTCCCTTTCCCTTCGCCCTGCTTGATTGACCGTTTTCACCTGTTAATGTGCTGCCCCTTGCGGGGAAATCACCTGCCCGGAGTTGCACCGGGTAACCTCGTCAGGTGGAGTTTTCAGATGGGCAGGGCTGGGTAGCCCTGCCAGATGTTACTCGCTCGCCTGAAATTCGGAAATCTGCGTCCGCCATATCAACTCTAACAAGGGAGTGACCTGGCTCTGCCAGTCCGGGACTACCTTCGTGAGGCATTCCAGACATAAGGCGTCTCCATCCACCACGGGGACGGGACGCAGGGGTAAGTCGCTCAGACACATATCGCAAATGACCTCATCCGCCGCCAGAGTCGGGCCCACAACCTCGACATCGCCATAATACAAAATATAGGCGGGGCGTTCTTCGGGTTCCCAAAGGGTAATTGTTGTCATGGCTGTTCTCCTTTCGGGTCAGTGCCGCACCACTGACCCATGTGGTATGAGTCAGTGGCTGGAGCGGCAGCCCGATGGAGAGAGGCGAGCGATATAACTTTGTTAAGGTGCAAGTGCAAAAGCTGCACTTCAAGTTCCCTGCATTTGTTCCTTGACAATTCGTTCAAGGTTGACTATTATATGTGTGTACATAATACACACACTCACGAGGATTCGATGAACAAAACTCGCAAAGATTTTCGCCTTTCCGCATCATCTCTCCGGCGGTTACACTGGCTTGTTGAACATACAGGAAAGAATGCCACTACTATCATCGAATTGGGCATCGAGCGGCTTTTTACCGATGAATGGGGCAAACTTCGCGCTCGGCTCATGCCGCGTCAGGACGGAAGATTCGATTTCGTTGTCGGCGGCTTGCCACTACTCACCATTGAACAAAAAGCCCTGCCCCGACTCGGCGATCATCTTGCTGAGCTCCTCTCCCCTGACGGCGGAGCAGAAAATCTGTTTGGAGTGGTTGTACTTGCCGCTGGCGCTTCGGAGAGCCGTCTTGAAGTCCACTACGACAACATTCAACGCCTTTTCGGCCCAATTCTGGATACTCCAAATCTTGAAGCGGAAAGCAACTGGCTTATGGTAGAGGGGCGCGGTTAACGCCCCTCTTACGGCAGGTTATTTGCGAGACATCATAACGACACTGACAGCCACCACATAGAGAACATCGCGACTACGAGCAGAGAGGGTTTTCCGCTTTCCATCGAGGAAGTCCTCAATTTCGGCAATCACGTCTGGGTCTTTGACCCGTTTACGCACCTCTCTTACCAGAGCCGCCGATTCGGTCTCATCAAATACGCGGCTGCCAATACGAACGCCTCGTTCCTGCCAATCGCGGTTTTTTGCCATCGCACACCTCCTGACGATGGCTGAGGGACGATGGCAAGCCGCCCCCAGCCGTAGTTTTAACCGGGAAAGCGGCACCGCGCCGAGAAGGTTTGGTGACCTTCCCCCGTCTTTTAGAAAGATGATTAAGACGGCGGAAAATCACTTTTCCAAAAACTTATGTTGGTTGTTAAGGTGCAGTTCCGGGTTTATCCGCCCGGTCGGTGATGTCGGCATGGCAGGCAGGGCGGGTTACCCTGCCTGACGGGGGATTGGACGCCGCAACCCGTTCCCGGACTTGCCGGAGTTTGCGCCCGCTCCCCCTGACTAAGTTGGGGTCTTGCAGGCACTCACCTCCTTTCGGACGGGTTTGGCGTCCGGCGGGGCAGAGCCGGAATTGTGTCTGTACGGCTTCCGCTTTGCCGTACACATCCCCCAGTCTTGAAGGGGTCATCGCGACCCCTATCTTGCGGGGAACGCCTGATTTATTCTGCTCCCGCCGTGACCGCCCTGCCGGATTTGCACCGGCGCTACTGCGAGGGCGGTTTGGCTTGCTGTGGTAAGGTGCGATGCCCTTGCGGGCAGGTCACTCCTACTGGACTTGCACCAGTATTTCGCACTCTGCGGAGTGGTGAATTTGGAGAGGGGCTTGTGGCCGCTCTCCGGGGGGGGACTTACCGCCTGCGGTTCGTCAGGATTGCCAGCAACGCTTCTCGCTCCTCTTGGTCTTTCGCCTTCTGTATCAGCCGATAGAGCAGATACTTTTGGGAAAGGTCGTAAGCAATCAGCAGCACGGCCAAGACGATCAGCAGGGGTATCACTTCGGTCGGGTTCACATTTGGCTCACCTCCTTTCGTTCCCCACGCCGGGGGAAGAGAGCAGCCCTCTCCCGCCGGAATGGAGAACGAAGGGGACTTGTCCCAGTGGACGCCGGTGAGGATGAACCGTTATCCTGTTAAAGTCCCGCCACGGGCTTTGTCAGCCGGTGGAAAATGGCTGTCCGGGAGTTGCACCCAAAATCGGCTTTGACCGTCAGCCGATAACGAAAAAGCCCGTTGGCAAATGCTTTCGCATTCGTCCAACGGGCTTTGTGGCCGGTTTGACGCTCTTTCAGGTGGAGGGTCTTGTGGACGCTCCTGTCCGTATTGTAGCAGAAGGGAATACAGGGCGCAAGTGACTTTTCAAAATTGTTTGGAAAGCAGCCGTTCCAGGTCTTGCAGGCGCAGCAGCACCAGATCGTCCGCATGGCGTTTGCCCGCTTCATGCAGCACCACCAGCGGCAAACGGTTGTCTGCGTTCCGTTCTGCCTGCGTCAGAGCATCTTTCAACCACTCCGGCAGCGCCTTGCGGTGCTTGACTTCCACCGCCAGCAGGTCGGTGATTACATCCGGCGTTGCGCCGCCGGTTACCCCCAGACGCCTGCCGTTCAATCTCTTTGCGATTGCTCTTTCCGTGTGCTTCCAGGTGGTCATATTCCCTCCACCGCATCCTGTATCCGCTCGGCAGTCGGGTGCAGGTAACGCCCGGTCGTCTCCAATCGCGAATGCCCCAAAATCGCCGCCAGGGTGGCCACATCCACCCCCTTCTCCACCGCGCGGGTGGCAAAGGTGTGCCGCAGGGTGTGCGGCGCAGCCTCCACCCCGGCAATCCGCGCACACTCCGCCACCATGCGCTGCACATCCCGCTCCGAGAGCGGCTTACCCGTGCGGGAGAGAAACAGCCAGCCCTCCGCCGCCTGCGGTCGTTCGTCCAGCCAGGCCTTCAAGGATTGGCGCACCTCGCCGTTCAATGGCACACGGCGGGTCTTGTTGCCCTTGCCGCCTCTCACCGTCAACCAACCCGAACGCCCGTTCATCTCCACATCTCCCAACCGCAGGCGCACCACCTCACCCACCCGCAAGCCTGCCCGTGCCATCAGGTTCAGGATGGCGGTGTCCCGCTGGCTGCCTTCGGCGGCGGCAAACAGCCTGCCCAACTCACGGGCAGAGAGAGCCTTTACCGGTGGGGTGACCTGCTTTGGGCCTTTCACCTTCAAGGTGCGCCCCAGCTGGCGCAAGAGCGAGCGGATGGCTGCCAATCGCAGATTGACGCTGGCCGGTGAAAGCCTGCGTACGGTTTGCAGGTAGGCGGTGTAGTCCTTGACCTCAACGGCGGTGAGCAGGTTCCAGTCCACGCCTGCGCCGGTGGTGCTGGTGTACCACTCGGTAAATTCGTCCAGCGCAGAGCGATAGCGTTCTGCCGTGCGGGGGCTGGTGAGGGTTGACAGGAAGTCCTCGATGGGGTTCATTGGTACGTTTTCCTCCCGCTAAAAACATTGTGCGACGCAATTTAGGGCGGTTTTCAACCCCAAAAACGGGGGTTTTGAGGGGTTTTTGGGGTGTTTTAGGTCGTACAATGTTTATTGTACGACTATGTTGTGCGACACGCAAAGTGAGCCGATTGCACCTGAATTCTAAGGATTTGTTAACCTGTTGTTAACCTATGCAACCTCAAAAATACCCTTACGGAAGCCTCCCTGGCAGCCTGCCCCTGAGTATCATAAAGAATATACCGTTTCCCGTCTTTTTTCGAACCAAAAATCTCCTTCCAACCGGCTGCCATACTTCCCATGCATACACTCACGCCTAAAAACCTCCACGCAAATATTATTCGCTTCTTTCTTGTCATCAGCCTGCTGACCAACACTTTCCTCCCCATCCGGGAGGTCTCATCAGCGGCAAATCCGGTTTCCGCAAGCCACTTTCACCCGGCTACTCTATCATCCAATCTAGCCTCATCCCCCCTTCCTATTGCCTCCCAACACCCAGTCCCTGCCTCGGTCTCTCAATCCGGCCTCCCCGCCGCTTATTACTACGCCAGCGGGATTCTGGAAACCGGCTTCGATGGCAGCCCCTGTTCGGGTTATTTCAACTGCATTGGTACAGTATCCTGGTCTTCCCCACTCAATGCCATTGGTGTGCAGGACGGTGCCAGCGCTAGATTGATCAATTCCTCCCATTATACGGGTGGGAACGGCTTGCGAGCCTGCATGGTGGTCACACTGGGGCAAATCGTTCACCTCACCAACGCAGTCGTTCAAGCCTTTGTGCATCAACCACAAAACGTCACGCAGGATATGGGCATGGAGTTAGCCGTATCCCCTACCCCTCTCCCCTGCGAATCGGCGGATTGGGTGGTTGCCTATCCTTATCAGGAAGTCGGGGGTTATCAAGGGGCAGGGTGGTATGGTGGAATCTATACCGGCGATGTACAAGCCGTTCGGATTCGCGTTTGGAGTAATGGCGGTAATGCTTTTTGTAACCCAAGGGAATTCTATATCGACTCGGTTCGAGTTTATGGAACTTCATCGGCCCTCTCCTACCGCTCCAGCATGTCCTCCAATCAACCGAAGAATGGGCAGGGCGACCCACGCGAGTGCGCCGTCAACGCTTGCGGCGATGCCAGCGCAACGGCCGGTGACCCGATTGACACCCGCACCGGCAATTTCGATTACAGCCTGGTAGATCTCTCCCTGTATACCGTTGCCGGGGAACTCTCCTTCCAGCGTTCCTATGCTTCCCTCGCCGTGAACACCACCCTCTACCCCACCGACATCGGGCCGGGCTGGACGCACAATCAGGATGTACGCCTGCTCTTTGAAGACGATACGATCTGGTTCAAAGCGCACACCCTCAACCAGTACCGCTTCCTCGCGCAAAGCGACGGCTCTTTTTTACCCTACCCGGGAGTGCTGGCTGAGTTGACCCACGATACCTCTACCAACACCTACCTGCTCATTGCAGCCGACCGTTCCCGATATACTTTCGATGGCAGCGGACGTTTGCAGTCCTGGCGGGACGAGCGCGGTTTCGGCTTCGATTATACCTACACGGACGGACGATTGACTCGCGTGAGCGAGCCGCTCAGCGGGCGTTTTCTGCAATTCGAGTACCAGAACGGCCGTCTGGCTGTGGTGAGTGACTCGGCCAACCGGCAGGTCAGTTTTGGTTACGATGCCAGCGGTGACCTGACCGAATTCAGCGATGTGCGCGGCCAGGTCTGGCAGTATGCCTATCAGGATCACCGCCTGACCACCGTCATTGCCCCCGGCAATCCGCCTTTTGCGGAACTGATCGTTCACTACGACTCGCAGGGACGCGCCTTCCAGCAGTACAACGCCGCCAATGAGCGTATTGTCCACCTGACCTTCAACCCCAATGGCAGCACCACCGTGCTGGACGCGCTCGACCGACCTCGCACGGACGGCTACGATGACCGCCACACCAACATCTGGCAGAGCGATCCGGCCGGTTATCTGCTGAACAAGACCTACGATGCCAACTTCCGGCCAATTGAGGTGCGTGATCCATACAACCGCAGCATCGAGTACCAGTGGAGCACCAACGGAGCTAATCTGACCTATGTCCGCGATGCGGCGGGTAACGAAACCCATTTGGAATATGACCCGCTCAACCGGCTGGTGCAGCTGACCGATCCGCTAAATCGTACCCTGACCTTCACCTATGCGGGGGCGTTGCTGCAATCCACCAGCCTGCACACCGGCAGCGCCACGCTCACCACCACCTACACCTACACCACTACTGCCGATTATCCCCAGCCGCCGGGACTGCTCAAAGCCGTCAGTGACGCCCTCGGCCGCACCACCACCTACATCTATGATTCCCTCGGTCAGCTGGTGCAAATTCAAGATGCCGCCCAGCACATCACCCATTTCGAATATGACGAGATGGGGAGACCGGTAAGCCTGACCGACCCGCGCGGCAGCATTACCCGCCTGGGTTACGACCCGGCGGGCAACCTGATCCGGCGGGTGCGTAATTACGACCCCAGCAAAACCCAAAACGAGGACAATCTCTTCAACCTGACCGAGACCTTCACTTATGATGCGCTCGGCAGGCTGCAACAAGCCACCGACCCGCTCGGTCAGACCACCTCCTTCACCTACGACCCGGCCGGACGTTTGATTCAAATCACCGACCCGCTCGGCAACTCCCTCCACTTTGCCTACAATCCCGCCGGGCAATTGATCGCCCAAACCGACCGGCTCGGTCAGACAACCTCCTACGAGTACGATAGTGCCGGACGGCTCTGGCGGGTGCGGGATGCCCTGAACCGCGTGGTGGTGACTTTTTCCTACAACCCCGATGGCACACTGGCTCAGGAAAGTCATCCCACCGCCGCCGGGGACTATCTCATCTTCTACGAAACCTATGATGCCCTGCGCCGTCCGTTGCGCATCACGGATAACGCCGGACATACCCTCGAACTGAACTACAACGAAGCCGGGCAGGTTACCTCGCTCACAGATGGGCTTGGCCGGGTAACCCGTTATGAGTACAACTCGTTAGGACTCTTGAGCGCCGTGGTGCAGAATGCCGTTTTTGGGGCAGTCCCCGACGCCCAGACCAACGTGCGTACCCAATACGAATATGATCTTTTGGGCAACCTCACCGGCATCACCGATGCTAACGGCCACAGCACGACGTTTACCTATGATGTACTCGACCGACTGATTGGTATCTCCGACCCGTTGGGCAACGTGACGACCTTTTCTTACGATCCGCTCGGCAACCTCACCGCCCGGCACGACCCCAACGGCAACACCATCCTCTATTCTTACGATCTCGCCAACCGGCTGCAGGCGGTGGATTATCCGCCCGGCACGGCGGATGTGTCCTTCGAATATGATCCGCTCGGCCGTCTGGCGGCCATGCAGGACGGGCTCGGCCGCACCAGCTGGTCTTACGACCCCCTCGGACGCATTACGGGGGTTACCGACCCCTTCGGCAAGACCCTGACTTACGGCTACGATGCCGAAGGCAGGCGCACCAGCCTCACCTACCCGTCTGCCACGGGCAAAGTGCTAACCTACCACTACGACCCGCCCGGGCGGCTGGTCGAGGTGCGTGAAGGCAGCACGCCGCTGGTGCAGTACATCTACGATGTCGCCGGACGGCTGATCCAGCGAAGTCTAGCCAATGGCGTCTCCGGCCACTACACCTACGATCTCAGCGGGCAGCTGATCGAACTCCAGCACCTGACCCAAGACGATATCTACACCTATGCCTACGAATACGATGCAGTCGGAAACCTGACCCTGAGCGAGGAAAGCCGCCAGAGCCGGGCTACACCCACCCCGACCGCCACACTCACCCCCAGCCCTACCCCCACCGGCACAGTTACCCTGACACCCACCCCCTCCGTAACGCCGAGCCGTACCCCAACCCGCACGGCTACCGCCAGCCCAACCCCCACCCGCACATCCACATCCACCCGCACCCCCACGGCAACGCCCCTGCCGCTTCGCAAGGTCTTCCTGCCGTTGGTCTGCAACCTCTGCAGTGGAACGCTCCCACCGCCCTATCCGCCACCACCTTCTTCCGGCGGCATGGATGCCCAACCTAGCAGCCCGCCGCTCGACCCCTACCCCGCCCCGCTGCCGGAAAGCCAGACAACCCCCTCCCAAACCTCCCTCAACCCGTGGCGCTGGCTGCAGCCCCTGGCCGATTTCTTCGAGACTTTCCTGACCCGCCTGCAGACCGTGCTGCTGCCCGTTACCGGCAAAGGACTCGCCGTTCCGCCGCCTGCCTCTGCTCCGCAAACCGCTGCCGAGGTTATCCAAATTGTCTACGAATATGATGCGCTCGACCGCCTGACTGCGGCCCAATCCAGCACCGGCGAGACCTTCACCTACACCTATGAGCCGTCCGGCAACCGCCTCAGCCAGACGCTGAACGGCGTAACCACCCTCTACACCTACGATGCTGCCAACCGCCTGTTGAGCGCTGCAGGCACAACCTTCACCTGGGACGACAACGGCAATTTACTCTCCGACGGGCTCAACACCTATACCTACGATGCTGCCAACCGCCTGAGCGCACTCACCGGCCCCGCCGCTGCTTACTCCTTTGCCTACGACGGGCTGGACAACCGCTACCAGACCACCGCCGATGGCAGCCTCACCACCTTCACGCTGGATCACGCCGCCTCACTCCCGCAGGTACTTGCCGCGGGCGACGCTCTGTATTATCATGGATTGGAACGGATCGCCCGGCAGGATGCCGCTGGCGGGTTGGCCTACTTCCTCACCGACCGGCTCGGCTCTGTGCGTCTGCTGACCGATGCGGGCGGGAGTGTCATCCACAGCCAGTCCTTCGACCCCTTCGGCAATCTGCTTTCGGCCAGCGGCAGCACCTTAACAAGTTACGGTTTCACCGGCGAGTGGCACGACCCCACTGACCTGATTTATCTCAGAGCGCGCTACTACGCGCCGCAATGGGGGCGCTTCCTCACCCGTGACCCCTTCCCCAGCATCCTCTCCCAGCCCGCCACCCTCAACCCTTACCCCTACGCCCTCAACAACCCCCTCCGCTACATCGACCCCAGCGGGGAGTTTGTGGATGCCGTGTGGGATGGCATCACCCTGGGAATCGATATATACACCATTCTCAACCAGACCAGACGCGGCTGTACCGTTGGCTGGCAAGATTGGGCTGCCCTGGGGCTGGATGCCCTCAGCCTGGCAGTGCCTTTCCTGCCCGCCGGGGGCATGGTCGTCCGCTTTGCCGCCCACGCCGATGATGCGGGTGATGTGGCAAGACTGACAAGAGACATTAATTCCTTATATGACGGTGTTCGTTCTGCTTCCGCTTACCTTCAAAAAATGGGAGTTCCACATTCGCTAAGAAAGCAAATTATCGAGTCGTTTGAGATCCCCACCATTAGAGTTAGGGTATCTACTTTTGCTGAATATGGAATCAGGTACTATGACAACATCAATGCTTTTGAAAAAGGCCGCTTTCTCTTCGAGACATTTCCTGCCTCTCAACAAAGTTTGGCTATTAAGCGCGAATGGAATCAAATGACTCGCTTCAGACAATGGCAAATCCGCCCTGGCACAACAATCATTGAAGGTCGAGCCGCTCCTCAAGGACAGTTCTTACCAGGGGGTCAAATTCAAAAATTCGTGTTGAGCTTAGAGGATTTGATGCCGTGAAAAAAGAGCAGGTGGTTACAACCATTCAACAAGCAGTTGATGCCCTTGATGATCATGTTGCATCCGTTTCAGTTCCTGAATCTGGGCCTATGTCAAGAAAGCAATTGGAATTCTTTCGCGAACAGTTATTGGATATGCTCAAATGCATTCAGGAAAATCGTCAGAGCCTGAGCACAAGGACGATGATGGGAAAGATAATTATAGACTCTTGGCCATTAAATTCTATTCTTGGAGAGATGATCATCAAAGCAGAACAAAACTTTTGGGATTATAACCAGTTATCCAAGAGGAAATCTTAATGCCGAAAATCTTCCCCAATATAGCCGACATAGATTTGCTCCTAAGGTATCCAGATTAGTAAATTTTCCCATTTTTGCTGCACCTTAACAACACGAGCTTTCCTTGCCCCCTCCGCTTCACCGACCCCAGCGGGGAAAACCCCTTCCTGCTGTTAGACGGTTTCGGCGGCCTGCTGGGTGGGGCAGCCTACGGCTATGGCGTTCAGGTTATCCGCAACCTCAACCACGGGCTGTGCTTCTGGGATGCGCTCTCGTTCAACATTGATGCCGGGCAGGTGGCGCTTTACGCGGGGGTAGGCACGCTCCTCGGAACCGGTTTGGGGGCGGGAGCCGCTGGCATTTACCCCCTGCTCGCCCATCTGGGTACAGCAACCACCCTCACCACCACCCTCTCCGCAGATGGAGACCCAACCAATGAAGTCAAAGCAGCACTCCAGGGTTTCGGCAATCTCAGTCAGGCTGCCAGATATGGAATCCAGCCAGCCAATCAGCTGAAAAATCTGATCTCTGGAACCGGACTTCAAGTTCATCACCTCATCGAACAAAGACTCGCTTCTGCGCTGGGTCAATCTCCATCACAGGCTCGACAATGGTTGAGTGTCGCGGTCACTCCGGAAGAACATCAGGTGTTTACTAATGCATGGAGAAATGCTATTGGATACATTAATTCCAGTAATCCAATAAATACCGCAAGTGTTACTAAAGAGTATGTCTGGTCGGTGACTCAAGATATATACTCCAGATATCCATCGTTATTAGAAGCAGCCAGACGAACAATCTTCGGACAATAGGAGAACAGAATGGAAATCTGGCACAGGGTTACTTTCAACGCAACCTCAAAGCCAATTTTCTTAGAAACCATCAAGGGTATGAAATTAAATTATAAAACTTTACAGTTGCCCGGTGGTGGGGGATTATTGGTTTTCCTTGATATCGCCGAGACTAATTCGAATTGGCCAGCGGTATCCAGGTTAATTTCATCATTAGGAGCAGCTGACTTACAGGAAACCATTTTCTCCGAAGAAGAAATCCGCTCAGCCGCATGGCTTCGCATGATTTGTGTTTTCGAACAGGGGTACCCGCAGCCCAGAATGACCTGGCCGTTCAATCAACCGGATCGGGAACTGCTCTGCCCCAAGTGCGCTATCTATCGCCAGATTGCCCCCATGCACATCGCCAAAGAGCCCCATCTCGGGAGAAAAGCCTTCATGACCACCATTTTGACCCATGAGATTTTGTGTATCCCAGCAGTCCTTCAAGAGTTGCAAGAAATTCAAGCCATGGGATATGAAGATTGGGACGTAATCCTTCACAAGACCGGACAGGTTTCTCAGCGAGTACGCCAGTTGTTCATCCCAACCGTTGCCCGCCCGGGAGCCTTGTTGGGTGAAGAACACCCAAGGACGGTCTGTCCCCAATGTGGCACGATAAAATATGAAGCACACATGCGGGGTGTGCTGCCAATCAAAAACGATGCCCTGCCTCCCAACACCGATTTCATGCTGACCCACGAATGGTTCGGTTCAGGTTATTTTTCGTGGCGAGAGATTATCGTCTCCAATCGGATTGCTCAACTGGTTCTTGACAAGGGCTGGCAAGGCATCCGCTTCAAAGTAGTAGAAATTGTATGAGCAAAGGGATGGCTTTAATAAGGGTGAATTCCTTCTAATCCATAAACCATTGAGCTATCCGCTGTAATAGCACTTTAACAATCTAACTTTCCCAGCCCGCCACCCTCAACCCTTACCCCTACGCCCTCAACAACCCCCTGCGTTTCACCGACCCCAGCGGGGAAAACCCCTTTTTGATTGCCGCTTTCGCAGGCGGGATGATCGGCGGCGGAATCAATCTTGCTTCACAGCTGTACCACTTACAACCCACCAGTCTGGCACAGGCCCTGCGTTGTGTCCATTGGGGCGAGGTAGGGATTTCGTTCGCCGCTGGGACGGTTGCCGGACTGACCGGCTTTGGCGTGTTTGGCGGGCTAACCGCGCTGTTTAGCAGTGGGCTGCTGGCAAACATCACCGCGGGAGCAGTTTCAGGCATGGTTGCCGGTCAGTATGGCCGCATAACCACCCTGGCACTGAGTGGCAACTTGAGCAGTGCGGGAAGCGTTCTCTTTCGCCCGCAAGCCTGATGTTGGATGCGGCTCTGGGCGGAGTTGGCGGCGCCGCCGGATATGGACTGCAACGAGGCACAGCCGGTATTGCCGAAGATTTGCTACAAAGCATGACCCGCAGCGCCAACCGGAGACTGGCTGCCAATCCCCGACTGGCTCAAGCCGTGTTACACAGAGGGGAATATCTGGCAGCACAAACCAATCCAGCCATGGCCCGCATGCAATACGGCAACGCGGTAGAAAGAATGGTGGGACAGAGGGTAGAACACACCCCCTTCAACTACTTCTTTGAGTATGTGGGTGGGCCAAGCAATCCCGATTTTATCGGTAAAGGTATATTTAGCGGATTAACCTTTGATATTACCTCCAACTCACCTCGATCAATTGCCAGCCACCTTACGAGAAGTTATGGGGATGGCTTGATCCTCTTGACATATGTACGACCTTCAAATTTCAGGGTGTTTCCATGATAAAAACCTTTGACCGTCAGGAATTTCGAAGTTTCCATGACCGAAATTCAGGCCGGGTATTCGCTGATCTTTGTTTTAAGTATTGCCGTTTTGTTAGTTGCTCAGTATCCACAACCTTGAGCCCTCGCAAAAGATCCCTTGTCCAAAACATCTGTTTCTATGGCTGTGAAGTGCGGGGTTGTATGATTAACCCTGCCATTGTGGAAGATGTTCTCATCAGCAGCTTGAAGACCCATACTTTGCTTCAAACCTGGGGGACTGTTTTCAAACATGTCAAGCTTGAAGGAAACATTGGCAGGATCATGATCAGCCCTTTCATCGCTCCGGGGGTGGCAAAGCCTCATCAGCAGGCAGCCTTCGATAAAGCCAATGCGGAATACTACCAGCAGGTGGACTGGGCACTGGATATCAGCGAGGCCCGCTTTTATGAGTGTGATATTCGTGGCATTCCCGCCCGTCTGATTCGTCGTGACCCGCGAACTCAGGTTGTGGTAACTCGAGAAAAGGCCCTCCTCGGCGACTGGCGAAAACTAGACTTGTCCAGAACATTCTGGAGCGGATGGATTGAACTTTTCTTGCAAGAGGATGCACTAGATGTTGTCCTGGTGGCGCCCAAGCGGCATCCCAAATTCAATGACTTGCTGGATGGTTTGAAAATGCTGCGGGATGCCGGAGTAGCCGAACCGGATTAGTGCCCCCTATCTTTCGTGCACCTTAACAACGCGGCCTTTCAATCGTTCCAAACAACCCCAACCAGGTCAGGCGCGGTTGTGCCGTTGGCTGGGGAGATTGGGCTGCGCTGGGGTTAGATGCCCTCAGCTTGGCAGTGCCTTTGGCGCAACTACATCTTCATCGGCAGCCAGCGGATTGCCGTGAGGGAATATACCGCCGCCGCCGGTAGTGTCCATTTCCTGTTCGGTGACCACCTGGGTTCGACCAGCGTAGTGACCGATAGCGTCGGCTCATTTCGTTCCCGCTTTCTCTACAAAGCGTGGGGCGAATTGCGCTATACTACCGGTGAGTATTCCGTGCGCTACAAATTCACCGCCCAACGAGAGGAGCCCACCCTGGGACTGTACGACTACCGCGCCCGTTTCTACGACCCCCTGCTGGGACGCTTCATCCAGCCGGATAGTATCGTGCCGGATCCATACAACCACTTAGATGGGGATCGTTACAGCTATGTGCGAAACAATCCAGTCCGTTATGCAGATCCTACTGGTCATATGGTTGCCTGCGACCGAGATGACTGGGCTTGCCAAACTCATTGGAGTTATCCACCAATACCTGTAAACAATGATCCGTACACCTTCACCCAAGAAGACTTAAGTGCAATAACACCGGACGGGAGAAAAAATTCTTTTGTAATCGCTATAGGTATTCCAAGCAACCTTCGGGCAAGGCATCGTGACGAAATGAAAATCCCTACCGTACTTCATTGGGGGCTCAGTATTGTTTATGATCGTACCGGAGGAGTACAACTTTATTCTAAACCCCTGGCAATTGACTTCAAGCCACGTCTTGAGTTGCTCTCCGGTGAACAGGCAAATCCATCTGAACTTTTTGGTGCGGGTTTTTCTGTCACTAAGGGCTTAATTTGGAAGGAGGAATTTAATACGAAAGATTATTATGGCGAAGCAGTTGTTTGGGGAGGAGGTTTCGACATTCTCACTGCTGATTACTACGAGAGTTTTCCGAATAAAACTTTGAAGGGTTTTGATATTGGGCTTAGCGCCGGTTCACCCGTTTCTGGATGGAGGATTTCAACTTTTGCCCATCCCATAACAAAACGGTTTGATATTACATTTTGGTCAAAGAAGTATTGAGTTCAGAACCTTGTTATCCTCTGACAATAAAAAATCAAAAGAACCGTATTTGAGGAACTTAGAATGGAAAAAGTTTGGATAAAAGCAATCGGAATTGCGGCATTGATGATTCTGACTTTGGTTACGATTGCATGGACATTTGCGAGCTCTCCCCCCATCCCAAAGAATTTCCCTTTATCACAAAAATGGGAAACGAAAATTGTTGGGGACATTGAACAAATCTCGATCGTTGACAATCGAATCGTTATCGCTAGAACAATTACACGAATCTATGCCCTCGATGCTACCACAGGAAATATGTTGTGGGAACGTACGACAGCCTGGCATCTCTCTTACCAGCCAGTTATAGCATCAGAGACGATGCTATTCCTGACCGACGGTAAGGGAATTGTCGCTTTGAACAAGTCTGATGGTTCCCTTGTTTGGCAACAGTCGTTACGGTATCCCTCCGGTGCTGAGGTTACGGATATTTTCCAAAACCTCATTGCGGTAAATGATACCCCCTTTCTTTCTGTTTATAGAGCAGATGATGGTACTTTAGTGTGGGATAAATGGGTTTGTAGAGAACCTGTCCAAACTTATTTCTTTAACTCCCACATTGTTGTGCCTTGTTTTGGGTTTATTGTAATGGATGCTTTTTCGGGTGAGACGATTTTAGAAGTAAGATCAGAGCCGGGCCTTGATCGAATATGGGAGTCTGCATTTGCCGATGGCGTAGTTTATTATTCCCAGGATTTAGAACACATCTCTGCCTATGATCTGAAAAATAGTAAGCAATTATGGAATACACCCCTCGAAAATGATCGATCCCAGAAGTTTGAAGTTTTTGGGAAAAATCTTATTGTGACGACCGATGATCAAATTTGCATGATAAACCGAGACACAGGCAACATTACTTGGTGTGTGAATAATCTTATCAAAGCAAGCAACCCCACGATCTTCGCGGATCAACTGTATCTTTTCAACGGATTGCGTCACGGTATTACGGCCTACGATGTTCGCGAAGGGGAACAAAGAGGAAGACTCGAATTGCCTGCCTACAATTTCATCACCGTTGATAACCGAAATTTGATGGCATCATCTGATAAGTTTCTGATATTTGGGTTGAGAAATTATATTTTTGCCTATGGTAAATAAGAGAGGAACAAATAGAATTTATAAGAAACATACATCTACTGACTGCGAGGAAGCCGCCTTGAGCCTGTTCGACTACCGCCCCCGTTTCTACGACCCCCTGCTGGGACGCTTCATCCAGCCGGACAGCCTTGTGCCGGGGGCAGGTAACCCGCTGGCATGGGACAGGTATGCCTATGCTAATAACAACCCCATAATTTATAACGACCCGGATGGGCATTGGCCATGTTCATTCTCGAGTTCTGGCTTCAGTTGCTCAATAAGTACTTTTGGTCTAGGCAGTGTCGTAAATCGGCTGGGTGAGAAGTTGGGGGTGGAAAATGCCAGCGATATAGTATCTGGTGCGATGTCGAACATTGGTCTTGGACTTGATATCGCGGCTGAGGCTGTCGATTTTGTAGCGAGCGCCATTGTCACGACAGGAATAGTTGTTGGAGCCACTGGTGGAGCTGTTATAACGCTTCCTGGTGGAGGAACAGCCGTAGTCACTGGTGCGGCGGGAGCGTCTGTGGGATGGGCAACGGCAGAATTAGGTGTTCGTCCATTAATAATTGCAGGTAACTCTTTGGCTTCTGGTGCCACTTTAACCACAGTATTATCCGAACTGATATCAGGCGATACCGGTTTCGAGTCCACTCTTGGTATCAGCGCAGAAGGCATCGAACTGAACAGCCAAGTGGCTGTTGGTTCGGCGAGTCAGGTCAGCATTTTTGCAACGACAGCAGGTTGGATATCGCCTCTTGCTTACCCATCTTTACTGATCCAGACAGGAACAGTATTGGGGGATCTTGGGGTTATTTCTCCACCACCCATTAAGATGGAGTTTAGACTGAAACGGGGGGAGTTGGAGGTAAGATGATGAAATTTACCTTCGTTCACTGGCTCCTGATATTACTATTGGGGATATTGGCTTTAGGCTGCCTGGTATCGGCAATAAGGCTGTTCAACGTGAAGTATCCAATCGAAAGGAAAGAACAATTTCGGCGATCGTTAAAAATAGGGGGTTTGGCAGCCATTTTTTCTTTCATTGTGGTATTGATCATTGGTGTATATATTTGGGCCGAAACTGGGGTTTTGAAAAGTATGATTTTGGCATTCCCGGGTCTTTGCTTGGTTCCATTCATCTTCGCAATCAGCGCTTTAGGGACATATGTCCAGTTCTTCTGGTATGCAAGGTTATCCAAATACAGAGATGATCTTATCCAGAGACAAATTGAACGGTTAGAATCACACGATCAAAAACCCCCTTTCAGATGAAAAGCGAAACAAGCCACTTGGAAAGGATCTCTCCCGCCTTCTGGAAACTTGCCTGGCTGCCATCTACAAAAAGGGGCTTGTGTTTTGAGTTTTCGTCCTGCCCTGGAAATGGATGAGATAATGATAAAACCAATCTCTATCGGCTCCTTAAAAACTTACTGAAAATAAAAACGAAACCGGTGTACTGCAAGATTGCGAACAGCCTTGGAGCTTTCAATAATTGCCCCATCCTGCTACCTCAATAATTAAGACATAACATTTCGTTCCCGCCATCTCTACAAAGCGTGGGGTGAATTGCGCTATACTACCGGTGAGTATTCCGTGCGCTACAAATTCACCGCCCAACGAGAGGAGCCCACCCTGGGATTGTATGACTACCGCGCCCGTTTCTACGACCCCCTGCTGGGACGCTTCATCCAGCCGGACAGCCTTGTGCCGGGGGCAGGTAACCCGCTGGCATGGGACAGGTACGCCTACACCCTCAACAACCCGGTTCGGCACACCGACCCCAGCGGGCATTTTGCCTGTGGGGATGGAGTTGATGATCCAAGATGTGAGCAGTTTGAACCTACGCTGAAGGATTCTAAAATTATTTTTCAATTTGACATTAAAGTAATTATAGAAGAATCCATACCATTTACGCCTGAACAGCTTAGAGATTGGGGAACGAATCTCAATCACTTTGCTTTGGGGGTTGACGCACTGGCAGAATTGATCGTAATTGGTCATATGGGAGTAGGCACAACCGCAGGAACTATTTTTGAAGGTAATCCCGTCTCAGGTATTCCATCAGGATTTGCCGCTGGTTGGATATTGGGCGAAACAAATCCGATTGTCCAAAGTCTGATTACTGTTGGGAATGTTTCTGCAACCATAGCTTCAACAGCAAGTATCTTGGCCGATATGAAATCCGGTGATAGCCGTCTACAATTTCAAATTGCACAAGCACCTAAAAATATTACCATGACGGGTAATATCTTCTTTAGCTCAAATTCCTTGGCAAGCGGCTATCTAACAACTTTGGGATGGGCAACTCGCATTGTAGAAGGCTCATTATTAATTCAAACAGCCGCTGTTGCCTTTGATCATGGGGTAATAAACACTCATATCTATAATGTGCCTCTCAATTTTCAAATATCCACCCAAGTTGTATGGTATAAGGAGTAGTGAAGATGAATTTCTGTCAGGGTTTTCCACTCTCAATTATCATAATCGCTTTAGTTATTATGATAATTGGCGCAAAGCCTTGGGAAGCACCTAAAACGAATAAACAGCGATTGGGACGTTCCATTTTGACAGGAATCGGTACCGCTATAATTGTAATAAATGGGCTCGCCTTCATGGGAGTTAGCCAAAGTTCAGGAGATTGTGTTAGTGATTTCCTTGACTTGAATATTGGGTCGTGGGCTTGGATAACCATTCCTATTTTTGTGATGACTACAATAGGTGCTTACATTGGATATTGCCAAATCATATGGCTGCATTCTTTTCGCAGGAAAATCGAAAAAAGGAGAAAGTAATGGGTTTCTCTTTTTAAAAACCGATAGGAATTGATACTTATCGGCAGCCAGCGGATTGCCGCACTTGCACCTGCCGCAAGTGCAGGTGTGAGGGAATACACCACCGCCGTCGGTAGTGTTTATTTCCTGTTCGGTGATCATCCTAGAATCTTGAATTACCCTGCTTTACTTCGATGATAAAACTTGTGAAAAATTCTCCATCCCGAAAGAATGATCAATAAAGCCCCACTCAGACTGGTGTAGGAATTAAAACCATACAAAACCCCACCAAAACTCCACTGCGGTGGTAATAACGGATACAACCACGCATATAATCCCAAAGCCAGAAGGAATAGCAAAGCCAATACACCTGCTTTTTGTCCGGCAAAGTAGAGAAATATTCCCAAACTTACCCCCATAAAAATCAAGCTGCTCATGGCTACCACAACAAGGTGAGGAAAGAGAACAAACTCAGTTGCCATGGAATGTCGCACTACTCTGAGCAGCTGATCTAGTCCAAAGCAAACAACAGGATATAAAAACAGAAACCAAATGGCCTTTGTTTTCACATGCCTCCTATTCATTATCCAACAATGCTTGAAAAACCATTAGTCACACACTAGAGCGCTTTGTCCTAAACCAATACAGAATTGTAATGTCCAGGAACTACCTCCACGGACTAATTGGCTATACAAATGGACACCATGGTTACCTACTTCATCCTGCATATTTATAAAAACACCTCGCCATGGGGGGGTTGTAAAATAATAAACATTCAACTGGGGAACTCCTATCCAATATTGATAGCTTGTTGAGTAAGTTCTCCCAGTTTCGCTTACCCCTGCAACTCCCGGTCTAAGGTATGAGTTTCGAATACTCACAGTATTATCAAATTTTTGCCACATTGCAGAATAATTATCTACCGCAATATATCGAACTCCATTGATGAACTTTTCTCGATATGCCATTTGCAAGGTAGCTTTTACTGCAGACGTTTGATCCCACTTACTTACCGACTTCAAATATGATGAGGTAATTATGACTTCATAATCAACTATCTGACGGTCTGGGTCATTTTTATATCGAATATTTACAGGCAACTCTACTGTTCTTCCAGTTTCTGAGTTCCGTAGAAGTACCTTAACTCGTTCTCCCGCCGGGCCTCTTAAATACCTACTGGCTTGTACATCTGTTTGGGGAATAGATATTTGAATCAGCAAAATCATTATCAATATGACATATATTACCGATTTCCTGTCAAATTTACACTGATGGATTAAGAACCCTTCTTGGGGTGATTTTTCTCTCATTTTCATTCCTTTATCACTCCTATTTTATGAATCAACATCATAGAATTTATTTCATTATAGGAATAGCAACTTATCCATACAAGTACCCCTGGTCATAGAAGGTGGTATGACTTTCGGCATTAAGTAGATAACTGCAAAAAAATCATGACCGCCTGCTCATCTCGCGCAGGCGGTCTGTTTGGCTCGCTTCGGCACGCATACGGCGGTTACTTGATCCATTGGTCTAGCCGTCTGTCCAGCGCATACTGCCCGCTGCCGATGTAGATTGCCGTCCAGATAAGACGGACAATGAATGCCACAGCGAACAGCACCGCCACCACCAGCAGGACGGTATCCACAGCGGCGGTGTCCAGACCCAAGAGGGTCTCGAAGTCCACCCCCGCCAGATACAACCCCGCTCCGGCCAACAGGAACAAAATCAAGTGTTTCATGGCTGCTCTCCTTTTTTCGAGTGGTTTCGGGCTGGCTGCCCTCTGACCGCCCACCCTCACGGATGAGCAGACAGAGAAGGCAGCCAGCCGCCACCCGTCCCGGCACACTGCGGGTAAGCGCGCCAGCAGAGGGAGAGCAGCCACTCCCGCCGTATTCGCCTGTCAACGAGCCGCCCGGAGACCAGGAACGGGCTGATCCCCGGACGGGGAAGGGGGACGCCTCCCCCACCCCCGTCCGCTTACCAGCGTTCCAGCCACAACAGTTCTTGCGGGGTGATGTCCACCATCTTGCGTAACTCGTCCCCGATGAAACTGAGCGACTTCAAGTCGGTGGCCACCCCGCCCAGCCGCTCCGCCTTGCAGTCCCGCACCAGTTTCTCCCGTCCCTCTTCGTTCGCCGCACACAAGGCCACCCTGCCATCGTTCAACTCGGCCAGGTTCTTCCACTTCCTGCGGCTGCCATCGCCACGCTCGACCTCGACATACCAGCGCTCGCCGTCCCGCTCTACCTGCAAGTCGGGCCGCGCAGCCCCTTCCACCTCCGGCAATATCACGGCGTCCCAGCCGCGCAGCCGGGCGTGCAGCGCAAAGGCCAGCGCCATGACGCTGTGCGCTTCCTGCGCCGCCCCCTGGTGCAGCCGTAACAGCCGCTCCCATTCGCTTTCCACGACCTGCCAGCCCCACAGGGCGCACAGAGCCCTGCCGTCCTCGGACAGCCGATAAACCGCCAGCCCGGTCTCGAACGGTTTGTACATGCGGATGTTGTCGCTCACCAGCAGCCCGCTTTTCACCAGATCGTCCACCGGACGGCGGACCGAGTTCGTCCGCTCGGACAACCCCTCGACCACGCTCACCACCCGGTCGATCTCCATCCGGCTGCTGATGCCCCCTCTCGCCACCGCATACAGCACCAGCACCTTGCGCCGGTAGCGGATGCCCGATTCTTTCGGTTTCAACTGCGCCTTGAAGCGTTCCGGTGCGGGCGGAACGACCATCCCGCTCATCTCCTCGACCAACTTGCGCCACAATTCGGGTAGTTCGGCAGGGGTGAGGATGCGCTCGGCTGGCCGTCTGGCTTCACCCTTCTGCTTCGGTTTTTCCTTCGCCTTCGCCTCATCCAGCCGTTGCTGCAACTCCTTGCAGGCACGGCGTTCCTGTGCCGCTTCTATCTGCGCCCGTTCCAGCCGCTCCCGCAGGGCGGTCAATTCGCCTTCCAGCTGCACGATGCGCCGTTCCAGCGCTTCATGTCCGTTGCCCTTCGGCTTCGTCCAGCCGCCGCCCGTCCCCACGCTGACGCCGTTCCAGAACGCCGTCCAGTCCGCCGCCGTCCAGACCTGCGGTATGGCGGGGTTGTCCCGTCTGCGGGCTTCCAACGCTTCCCCTGCCAAACGCTGGGCCAGTTCCAGCACCAGCGCCCGGTACTCCCGTGCCACCCGCTCGGCGTTCTGGCGCAGTTCCCGCTCGGCGTTCAGGATGTCCTCCAACGCCCGCTCACGGTAGGCTTCCACCGCTCACCTCCGCTACTTTTCGGCTGGCTTCCGCCACCGCTTCCACCGCCCGTTCCCGGCTGTCGCCCATCGCCCAATTCCGCAGGGCTTGCGCGGCAGCCGCCACCGCTTCCCGCTGGGGCTGCAAGACGGTCTGCCCGCCTTTTGCCAACTCGTTCAGGATGCGGTCTGCCGCTACCTGCACCCGCAGAGGGTCGAGCGGCCTGTCCAGCAACGCCGCCATCTCCTCGCAGGTCTTTTGCAAATCCCGCAGTTCCTGGCGGTAGGCACGCTCGGCCTTGTGAATCTGCCACTCGGCGTAGGTCAGGACTTTGCCGCCTTCCGACGTGAACAGCCAGCCCAGCACACCCAGCAGTATCAGGACAATCACGGCCACGACAGCGGCCACAACCGAAAACTCTCTCGCGTCAATCTCGATCTCCAAGCCTCGCTCCTTTCTGGCCGTGCCGTGGGGCAGGCGTTCAGCCCGTGCCTTGCGCCTGCCTGCTGCCCTACCAGGTCAGCCCGGCGACCATCTGGTACACCAGCACCAAGACCCGCTTGGCCAGCAGATTTCCCACGAACAGGGCGGCTGCCACCTGGACGGCAGACAGCCACAAATTGACGGCTGCACTCCTCATAGGGCGGAGACCTCCTTTCGCCGAATCTGGATCTCCGCACCCTCGTGAGCTTGGCAGACCCCGGGCATCCGTCAAACTCCCTAACGCCGGTTGACCCGCATCTCCGACACCGCCACCACATGCACATTCAAAGTTGGCGATGAGGGGATGAGCAGTTTCAGCCCGGCGCTGGCCGTGCAGCGCGCCACCGTTGGCGACAACAGCGATATGCCGGTCAGGGCAGGCGAATAGCCGACAATGCCCTTGTTGGCCACCGTCCCGCTGAACGCCTGCGCCGCATAAGACGCACCCAGCCCCAGATTGATTTGCCGTGCGCCGGTTCGGACAAAGGTGGGCGTGTCCAATGCCTGCGCTGCCGCTTCACAGGCGGCATCCGCCGCCGCCTGCAATTGGGCTTGCAGGTACAACGCCCGCACGATGTCCACCGTCAGCACCGCCAGCGGGATGACCACGAAGGTCAGCACGATCACGAAATAGGCCATCGTCTGCCCGCGTTCGCCGTTGCGGAATGTCCGTTTCATGCCTACCATCCTTCCTGCCGGAAGGTGGCCTGCGCCTGACCTTTGAACTCCACCGCTCCGCCACCGCCCAGCAGTCCCAGCATCGAGCCGATGTAATTGGGGGCCGTCCAGTTCACCGTGACCACCACCAGCGAACCGGGACGCCCGCCGCCCGAAGCGGCTACCGAGTAATCCCCAATCATCGTCCGCGACAGCGCACTGTGGGCAGCGGAAGCCGCAGCCGCCGCTGCCCCGCCCTGCGTGACCGAGCCGACCCGTGCGCCGTAATTGGCGGCATTGGCCGCTGCTACGGACGCATACCCGGCAATGGCGAAGTTGATCAGCGCAAAGGTCAAGACCAGCACCACCGGCAACGAAACGGCGGTCTCCGCCATCGCATTCCCAGCTTCATGCCATCTTTTGACCATCGCCGCCCTCCGACTAGATACCGCTGGCAACCTGCATGATTTTGCCCAGAATGTTGATGCCCAAGGCCTGAAAGCCTGCCAGCGCCACCAGCAGGATCAGCGCACCGACTACGGCGTACTCGCCCATGTCGTTCGCCTCACGGCTCAGCAAGAACAGTTTGATTTTCTCGAACATGACTTAACCTCCCGAAATGATTTGAATTGGAATGGATAGAAACGCACCTGCCGCAAACACGGGCACTGCCGGAAAGCGGGCATCTTTCCCGTGACGCAGCCACAATCCCGCTCCGACCAGCAGCCGAAGCACCAGCGCCAGCAGGAAACCTGCGGGCATGAACACCGCCAGAACAGCCAGTATCTTCCCGTCCGCCGCTCCCACTCCTTTCAGCCACGACCAGAACATCACCAGCGTCACCAGTCCAAACAGCAGCAGAGTTTCCCCGCCGTGCCAGACCGCCCACAGCCCCGCCAGAATGAAGGCGGGCAGGGTCAGCCAGTTCGAGACCTGCCTGCGAAGCAGGTCTTGCACAGCGCAAACCGTTAGCCACAGGACAAGGGACGCTGTAAGCCACATGATTATTTCTTCTCCGCCAGAGGCACACGGTAGAAGTACAGCCGCTTGGGTTCGCCCCAATTGACACCCAGCGCCTTGCCCACCTGCCCGGCTTCGATGTCGAACCACTCCCCGGCGTTCAGGATCGAGCGTTCCTCCACCTGCACCTTGCCGGGATTGCGCCCCAGAAGCGGGTCAACCAGATTGGCCACCTTGCCGTTTTTGGCTTCCAACGGCTTCAACAGCCGTTTCAGCCGGTCGGGTGAGAAGGGCGAGACCACCAGTCGGGTGGCGTTGTCGGTCAGGAACGAAACCGCCAGAGCCTCACCCTGCACCCGCTCCACCCCGGTCAGGGTCAGGTTAAGGTGCTGCCCCAGCCAGGCCAGCGGATTGTCCACCCTGACCGCCTGACGCTGCTTCTCCCGCTTTTCGGCAACCTGCATCAGATACCAGTCGCTCAACACCTGCTCCATCTCCCGCAGGGCGGACGCCTGACGGGAGTTGTACAGGGTGAGGATGGCACCCAACATCAGCATGGCTGCCAGTGTCGCTGCTGCCCATAAGTCCATTACTTCACCTCCTGCAAGTCTTTGATTCGTTCCATGCGCTCCGCCAGTTTGCGAATCGCTTTGGGTCGTTCGTCTCTCATCGCCGAGTAGCCCAGGGCCGCCGCCAGTCCGATGAGGGTCAGGAACGGCCACAAGGCCCGCCGCACCACCTCCACCTCCGCCTGCACCTCGATTTTGGGCGGCTTGACCGCCACAGTCGGCTGCGGGGTCGGTAAGACCACACTCACCGCCGGGGGTGTGCGGGTCGGTTCTTCCCGTTCTTCTTCGGTTGGCGTTTGGGTCGGCGTAGCCGTGGGGGTCGGGGTGGCCGTTGGCAGGACGGCAATCACCAGCGGCTTTGTGGCAGTCGCTTCTTCCCGTTCCTCCGCCGTTGGCGTGGGTGTGGGAGCGGGAATAATCACCGTCCCGCTCGCCGTAACCGTGCGGCCTGCGATGTCCGTGACCTGCACGGTCACGGGGTACTGTCCCGGCACGGCTTGCGTGCCGTCTGCAAACTTGCCGTCCCACTGCACCGGATTGGGGATGTCCTCAATACTGTCCCCGCACCATTCCACCTTGCGGCTTTCGTCTGCCGCGTCTTGAATCGTCAGGCAGACCTGACGGATGGGCAGATCGCCGGGGGTAATGCTGACCTGCCCGCTTTCGCTGATGACCCACTGGCGGGTTATTTCCGCCGCAGGCAGGGCGTTGCTGACCAGCACATCCACGCCGGTGGTGTAGGTATTGCCTGCTTTGTCCGTCAGGCGCAGGTACAGCCGTTTGTATCCGCCGCCGGTCTGGGTGGTGTCCCACGCATACGCCCAGCGGTCATCGGTAAAGGGGATTTCCTGCCACTGATAACCCATCGAGAACGAGAGTTCCAGCCGCAGTAGTCCCGAAAGCGCATCGGACGCATCACCCGCCAGTTCTACCGTCCCGGAGAGCAGTTCGGGCAGGGCATCGAAGCCGCCCTGCGGCGGGGTCAGGTCAATCCCGAACGAACGCCGGATTTCCGTCACCCACCCGGCCTTGTCCTCCACCTCGCCGCGGACAACATGCCAGCCTTCTGCCTCGATGACCGTCTGCGGCAATCTCACCTCCGCCAGGCCCGAAACGGCGTCCTGACCGGTCAAGGCTACCTCCACCGCACTGCGGTACCAGTCCTCGACACCCGCCTCACCGGTAAGGGTCATCGCTCCCACCGGCGGGGTCTGGTCAAGGGTGAAGGTGTAGCGGCGAATGCGCTCATTCCCGGCGTTGTCTGTGGCGCGGATGTCCAGCACGATTTCACCCTCGCCGTCCAGTTGCGGCGTGCCGTTCTGCCATGTGCCGTTATTCAATCGCCAGGCACTCGACTGCACGCCCGAAAGGTTGTCGTCCGTTGCATAACTCACCTCGAAGGGTGAGACATACCAGCCGTTTTTCCCGTCCGCTGCCGGAATGGACGGGCTGATGGTCGGCGCAGTCCGGTCAATGCGGACGGTTAGGCTCTCACGGGTCAGATTGCCCGCCTCGTCCTCCGCCTCGATTTCGACATCGTACACGCCCTCATCGGTCAAGTCGAGCGGTAACGTCTGCCATGCCCCACCGTCCACCCGTACCCGCACCGCTGCCAGCCCGGAGAGGGCATCGCTTGCGGCAGCATTCAGCGTTGCACCCACCACATACCAGCCGTTATCGCCGTCCAGCGGCGAGAGCTGCGGCATGAGAAGCGGCGGGGTGGTGTCCACCCGCACGCTGAAAGCCTGCGTGCTTTGGTTGCCCGCCTCATCCACCGCCCGGACGAGGACGCTGTGAACACCGTCCGAGAGGGTGAGATTCGGCTGCCCGTCCACCTCCACCAGCACAATTCCGCTGGTGGCATCGCTGGTCACCCCGCTCACCTCGACATCGCTGCGATACCAGCCGTTGTTACCGGCTGTACCGGTCACATCCAGCCCGTTGATCGTGGGAGGTGTGGCATCCCGCCGCACGGTTGCGGTGGCCGTCTGGCTGTTCCCGGCGTTGTCCGTCACCCGCACCGTGACGGTATGCGTTCCGTCTGCGCATACGGTCAGACCGTTCGGCTGCCATGCGCCGCTGCCCAGCCGTGCTTCCCGGCTGGCCACCCCGCTGGTGGCGTCCGTACCCTGCGCCGTAACCGCCACATCCGAGACATACCAGCCGTTCTGTCCATCCACCGTCGGCAGGGAGACGCTGGCGCTTGGGGGCGTGGTGTCCACCCGCACGGTACTGCTCACTACACTCGACCAGTGACCGGCATAATCCTGCGCCCGTCCCTCGACCGTGTGAACGCCGTCCGTGCCAATCACGGCACTGCTCTGCCACGCTCCGCCGTTCACCCGCACCTGGCTGACGGCCACTCCGCTGGTGGCGTCCGTTCCACCGGTGGAGACGGTGGGATTGCTGGTAAACCAGCCGTTCTGTCCGTTGGGGGTGGGGATATTCAGGCTGGCCACCGGCGGAACGGTATCTCGGCGCACGGTTGCACTAACCACATTGGATACATTCCCGGCCACATCGGTTGTCCTTCCCTCAACCGTATGCGTTCCGTCTGTGGTGATCGTCAGGGACGCTCCGCCCCATGCCCCACCATTCAGACGGGTTTGAAGGTCGGCAACGCCCGAACCGGGAGAGGGGTCGCTGCCAATCACGCTGATGGTTACATCGGCGGTATGCCAGCCGTTGGCACCGCCTGCCGCCGGGATACTCAACGCCGCTGATGGCGCAACGCTGTCTATGCGGATGGTGATATTCCCGTTCACCGTGTTTCCGGCATTATCGCTTGCGCTGGCCGTGACGCCGGTTGAACCCTGCGCGCTGATGGTGCAGGGATTGCTGCCGCAGGAAAGCGAGAGACTGGCCAAACCGCTGGTGGCATCACTTCCGCTGGCAGACAGACTGACCGATGAGCGATACCACCCGCCACTCCCCGCCGTCCCGGACGGATTGAAAGTGATAGTTGGCTGAACGGTATCCTTGCGGATGGTAATACTGTTCGAGCCGATATTTCCGGCATTGTCCATTGCGGTTGCGGTGATCGTGGTTGTCCCCTCGGCGGTCACGGTGCAGGGGTTTGTCCCGCAGGACATCAAGAGGGACGCCAGCCCGGAGACCGCATCGCTTCCGCTTGCGCTCACGGTTACATTGCTGCGGTACCAGCCGTTACTGCCCAGTGTGCCGGACGGCGAAAGAGACACGGACGGCGCACCCGAATCGAACTTGTAGGCCAGGCTGTTCTTGGCGCTGGTATCCCCGTAACTGGACACCGCCCAGTACCAGAACGTCCCCTGTCCCTGCGGCGGCGTGAAACCGCAAGACGCTCCGCTGCACGACACTGCCGCCTCGTTCCCACCCGTGTAATTGCCTTCCATGCGGATAATCGAGTAGCCGCTGACCGGCTCACTCCCGCTCACATTCAGGGACGCCCCGCCCCGGCACCAGCCGCCATTACCCCATGTCGAACAGGCGAAACTGCCGCTGGCCGTGGCCGGGTTGTGAGTAACATTGACATAGCGCGGCTCATCCTCGTAGCAGGTATACAAAGCCGTGTTGTTATACGGCGGCGCACCGCAGAAACAACTGTAATCGTTATCGGCGCAGCGTCCGCCGGGGTCGGCATACGCACACCGGCAGACCATCTGCCACGGCGAGTTCTGGTAGATCGTCCGCACATAGCCGTCCTGCACCGAGACCGTGCGCGGGCGAATCGGCCCGGTGTAGGCGGCAATCGCCACCGTGACGCTCACCAGTGCCACCGCCAACGCCACAAAGGGGGAGAGTTTGCCAGACCACCCTCGCATACCCGCCTCCCCTACTGCCTCGCCGCCCAGCGCAGCAGCCGGTCAAGCACCAGCCCGGCGCAAAACCCTGCCGCAAAGATTCCTGCCATCAAAGTCCATTCCATCGTCAACCTCCTTACCAGACAAACGGCAGCAGCCGCCAGCGTACCCGCTGGCCATAGTCGGCGTAGCCGTCCAGAATGCGCTCCTCCCAGCCAATCCGCAGGACGAAAACAAAGACAATGGCAATCAACAAAATCACATTCCACAAGATTGGATTGGAGAGCGTGACCGCACCAAACGAAAGCAACTCCCCGGCATACATCGGATGGCGGATAAAGCGGTACGCCCCGCTCACCACCAGCCCCCTGTCCGCCGGGGCAATCCCAAAACTGCGCCCCAGAGACGCCAGTCCCCACAGCGAAAACACCACCCCGCCAAAAGCCACAACCAGCCAGCCGTTTTCCTGCGCCGCAGGCTGCAAGCCGAAGGGCAAGACCGCCGCCAGCCAGGCGGTCAGTTTGCGGGTCGGGTTTGCCCCGCTCTTTTCCGCCCGGCGGGTCAGAAACAGAAAGGCTGCCAGCCCGGCCTGCACCGCCAGCGGCAAGGCCATCCACGACCCCGCCGTGACCTGCGCCAGCCGGATACCCAGCAGCAGCCCAAAGACCACTGAACCCGCCAGATCGCCTATTCGCCAGCGTCTCCACATCGCCGCACCTCAAAACGCACTGAACAGAGCCAAGAGTATCGGCAAGAGAATCGCCACCATGAAGGGCGCAAAGAAGAACAGCGTCATCGGCATCAAGAGGGTGTTATCCAGACTTGCCGCCGCCATCTGGACATGCGCCCGGTACTCACGGGCAAACCCCCGTGCCACCTCGCTCATCACCCGCGGGCCTTCCACGCCCTTGCCCGCCACCTGATCCAACTGCACCCCAAAGCGCAAGAGGGCAGGCAGGTTGTACCTTGCCAGCACTTCCAGCACCACCCCTTCCGCCGTGCCGCTGGTGAAAGCCGGGCGTCCACTGCGGGACGATTCGGACACGGCTTCTTTGAGGATTTTCCCCAGCGGGCCCGGAATCTCCGCCGCCCGCGCCAACGCCTGTTCGGGACTGGCCCCAGCGGACATCTCCGCCGCCAACGCGGTCGCCGTTTCGGGCATCAGCCGCTGGATCGCCGCCCGCGTGTCGTTGGCCGCCCCGCGCACCCGCTGGATCGGGTAGTAGGCGGCTATCGGCAGAGCCAGCCAGAACAGCGGCCCCGGCTGGGTCAAGAGCAGATACGCCAACGCCGCCCCGCCGTAGGCCAGGCTGCGGGCAAGGATACCGCCCACCGTCCAGTCGGCGTACTTGCCGCCCAACTGCGCCATTTTCAGGTTGTCCGCCAGGCTCACCGGACGGGTCTTGATATACCGCTCTCCGTAGCGGTCGAAGGCGGACTGCTGTCCCCCGTCCAGCATCCCGCTCACCCGCGCCGCCGCTCCGCGCTCGAACTTGATTGTCCTGGCAAAACGATACGCCATATACGCCGTTGCCAGCGCAAGAATTAGAGCCGCAATCTGCCGTACCTGATACCCGTCCATCTCAAAATGCCTCGTCAATCAGTTTGTTCATAAAGCCCCAGCCGAACAGCATCAGCAGGATGATTCCGGCGTAAGCCAGCTGCACAATCGGCTGCTGGACGGTGGCCGCCAGCGCCTCATTCCGCAGAATCAAGACCATCACGAAGGCCGTGATACCGGCAATCAGCCGCACGCTGCCTTTGGCACTCTTGCCGGTCGCCTGTCCCAAGACCCGCGCATCCAGCACGCCTTCCAGATTCTTGCTGGCCATCTCGAAAGCCGTCTCCCACTCCTTGCCGCCGGTGCGCCACAACCGCCCCAGCAGAAAGACCACGATCCCCAGACTGCTGGACAATTCAAACGCCTCGCGCGTCAGCCCGTCCAGGGCGTCAAAGCCTTCCCGCTGGCAGCGCGGCAGAAACTCATCTTTCAGCCAGGTCTGCAACGCCCCGCCTGCCTGCAAGGTGCGCAGTTCATCCTCTACCGCTTGCAGGACGTTCGGCGTGACCTGGACGGTCGAGGATAACCCGGTTAGGAACAAAGGAATTTCTTTCTCAATATCCTGCTTGACCTGCGCCCAGGCCCCGTCAATCAATCCGTTGAACAAAATCCAGCCACCGGCGAAACCAATCAGGCTGGTCAGGGTCGGCAGCCCCAAGACCGTGTTCAGGACGATGAACACCGCCACCC